>Ga0209805_1000840_pt1 | contig 18967 bp, 16 predicted proteins | sample GraSoiAngelo_148_FD_185905 | JGI IMG/M metagenome (GOLD analysis project Ga0209805, IMG submission 185905) | Grasslands soil microbial communities from the Angelo Coastal Reserve, California, USA - 14_1009_09_20cm (SPAdes) (version 2) | ecosystem: Environmental > Terrestrial > Soil > Grasslands ... | reverse complement strand
CTGGGCCTGGCGCTCAACGGTCCGCTCCACAACCTCTCCGATGGCTACCTGTTCAGCGCCCACATGGTGCAGCATCTGGTGCTGACGCTGGTGTTTCCGCCGCTGCTCTTGTACGGCACGCCGGCATGGGTGGTCCGGCCGCTCCTCCAGCCACACTGGGTGCATCGCTTCGCGCGCCGGGCCACGCGCCCGCTCGCGGCCGGCGTGCTGTTCTCGGTACCCATCACGCTGTGGCACTTCCCGCAATTCTACGAAGCGGCGCTCGAGCATCATCCGCTGCACATCGTGCAGCACCTCGTGTTCCTCGCGACCGCGGTGCTGATGTGGTGGCCCGTGCTCTCACCCACGCCCGAGCTGGCGCGCGCCGGCTATCTCACCCAACTGCTGTATCTCTTCGTGCTGGGGTTGCCGATGTCCGTCGCGGGGGCGCTGATCACGTTGTCCGGCGAGGTGTTGTACCCCTTCTACGCCGCGGCGCCGCGCGTGTGGGGCTTGGCACCGCTCGCGGACCAGCAGGTCGGGGGGCTCGTGATGTGGGTGGGTGGGACGATGTATCTGTGGGTCGCGGCAACGGTCGTGTGGTTCCGGTGGAGCGCCCGGGAAGAAGCCGGTGACGTGGAGCGGGCGGTGCCGCGGGAGGCGTATGGGAGTGCGGAATTCGAAATGCGGAATGCGGAATGGAGGGGGCGGCCTTCGAAGAGGCGTGCGACGTGATACGACGCTCGCTTGTCAATTCCGCATTCCGAATTCCGCATTCCACATTCTTCTATTCCCCCTCTTCCGTTTCCCCGAGCGGATGCAGCTTGAGGGTTTCCGCGATCTTGGGGTGCTCGCGCCACAGGTAATAGCCCATGCCGTACGCCGCGATGGCGTTGCCGATCGCCACGTTCCACCAGGCGAGCGAGCCGAGCAGCGGCTGCGCCAGGATCGCCACGGTGACGTAGAAGCCGAACTCGAAGATCGCGAAGAACACGACCACGAGATACAGCGTGGGCGGTGCCACCTCCACCTCGGCCGCGAGCAGGGCGGAGATCGTGCCCACGATGATGAACGCGCTCACGTGGATCATGGTGTAGCCGATGATGCGCGAGTACTCGATCACGACCTTGGCGGGGTCGTGCACCCCCCAGAACACCGCCGAGCCGAGCATGGCCGGCGTGAAGAAGGGCCGGCCCGCGATGACATCGATGACCAGGAACCACAGGGCCACGGCGCCCGCGCCGATCAGGCCGGCGATGAACCCTTCGCGCAGGATCCGCGTCAGCTGCATCGATCCTCTCCCCTGGAAGGCGCCCGACTCTCAATATGGGGTTTCGCTGACCCCGGGCGCGAGCCCGGGGATCATCGGGACCGACCTCCCCGTAACCCCGGGCTTGCGCCCGGGGTCAGTACATACGATCTGGTAGGCAACACAACAGCGAGGCCACATGACTTTCTCCCGACGGCTCGTGTACCCGCTGTGCCTCGTCGCCGGCTCGCTGCTCGCGGTCGTGGCGGGCGCGCTCCATCCCGACATCGCCGGCCAGGACGGCCCGACCCAGCTCGCCGTGATCGCCCAGAGCCGGGCGTGGCCCGCGATCCATTGGGCGTTCCTGTTCAGCTTCCCCCTGGCACTGCTCGGCCTGGTGGGAGTGGTGGGACGGCACGTCGGCACGGCGGGTGAGAGCCCCACCCGCGCCGGCGTGATGCTCGCCACGTTCGCGTACGCCCTGTGGGTGATCATCGTCGCGTTCATGGGCGGCGCCGGGTTGGCCCTGGCGCGGAGCTTCGCGACCGCCGACGCGGGGATGACGGCCACGCGGGCCGTATTCGTGTTCGACATGCTGCGCCCCTTCGCGCTCGACGCGCAGCGGGTGGCAGGATTCGCCCTCGGGCTCGCCACGGCGCTGTTCGGCTGGGGCCTGGTGGACGCCAAGGTGCTGCCGCGTTGGCTCGGCGCCGCCGCGGTGACGGCGGGCGTGGTGGGCATCGTGCTGGCGCTCGTCTTCCGGGAAGACACGAAGGCGGATCAGGCAGCCTTCGTGCTTCCGGTAGTGTGGCAGCTCGTGACCGGGGTGGTGATGCTGCGGCAGGCATGACTGTCGCGGGGGTGCAACAGTAGCGCGACGAGGTATGAGGTTGGCACCTTTGTGCACGTTGTGCACTTTGGTGATGACGCATGCGCTCGATGCGCGTCCTTCGTTCACATCGGTTTCTCGTCGTCACCGCAGTCGCCACCATCGGCGCCCCGGGCGTGTGGATCTTCGCCCGTCAATCGTCCAGCCCCAATGCCGCCATCGTGGCGCGCGTGAAGCACGGCCCGTTCGTGGTGACCGTCACGACGGCCGGTGAGCTGCGCGCGAAAAAGTTCGTGCAGGTCACCGCGCCTCCCCAGCTGCAACAGGCCGGTGTGTATCAGATCAAGATCGCCTCCCTCGTGCCGGAAGGCACGGTGGTGAAGCAAGGCGAGCAGGTCGCCGAGCTCGATCGTTCGGCGCTCGCGAGCAAGCTCGCCGACGTCACGCTCGCGCTCCAGAAAGCGGAAGCCCAGTACGAGCAGGCGCAGCTCGACTCGGCGCTCACGCTTTCGGGCGCGCGCGAGAGCATCCGCACGATGGAGCTGGGGCTCGAGGAGAAGAAGCTCGCCAAGGAAGAAGCCGTCTACGAGGCGCCCACCGTCAAGCGGCAGGCCGAGATCGACTACGAGAAGGCGGAGCGCGCCCTGGCGCAGGCCAAGACGGACTACGAGACCAAGACCGAGCAGGCGCGCGCCAAGATGCGCGAGGTCGGCGCCGATCTCGCGCGACAGAAGAACACGCTCGCGGTGGTGCAGGACGTGATGGCCGGCTGCTCGGTCAAGGCGCCCACGCCCGGCATGGTGATCTACGCGAAGGAGTGGAACGGGAAGAAGCGCACGGCGGGCTCCCAGGTATCGTCGTGGGATCCCGCGGTCGCCACCCTGCCCGATCTCACGGAGATGGAGTCGGTCACCTACGTCAACGAGATCGACGTGCGCAAGATCGCGGCAGGACAGCCGGCGGTCATCACGCTGGACGCCGATCCGTCCAAGCGGTTCAGCGGCACGGTGTCGAGCGTCGCCAACGTGGGCGAGCAACGTCCCAGCACCGATGCCAAGGTGTTCGAGGTGAAGGTGACGCTCGCCCAGGCGGACACGACGCTCCGGCCCGGCATGACGACCGGGAACGCGATCGAGACGCTCAAGGTGCCGGATGCTTTGTTCGTCCCACTGGAAGCGGTGAGCAACGAGGACAGCGTGGCGCTGGTGTACCGTCTTTCCGGCACGCGGGCCATCAAGCAGGAAGTCGTCACGGGAGCGATGAACGACGACGAAGTCGTCGTCGCGCGCGGCCTGGCCGAGGGCGATCGCGTGCTGTTGACGGTCCCCCCGGGGCACGAGAAGCTCAAGCTCGCGCGGCTGCCGGCCGCCGACGCGGCGAAGCCCGCCAGCGTGACGGCGGGAACCACGACCCCGCCTCCGACTCCACCGGCGAACCAGGATTGACCGGTGCGCTGGGCTCGCGAAGCGATCGCCCGGCTCCGCGGTCGGATCAGCGCGCGCATCGGATTCAACGTCCGCACGGCGGTCGAGGCGGTGCGGCACAACAAGCTGCGCGCCTCGCTCACGTCGCTCGGCATCCTGTTCGGCGTCGCCTCGGTGATCGCCATGCTGGCCATCGGCAAGGGCGCCGAGCGGGAGATCCTCGAGCAGATGCGCCTGCTGGGCTCCAACAACGTGGTGATCACGCCGCTGGTGGAGCAAAAGGAAGGGCCGGTCGAGGACCAGCCGCCCGATAAACAGGTCAAGAAATTCTCCCCCGGCCTCACCTACGCCGACGCGCAGGCGATCGCGCGCGTGATCCCCGCGGTCGAGGTGACGAGCGGCGAGATCGTGCTCAACACGACCATCACGCGCGAAGGACGCCGCCGCTCGGGCAAGCTGGTGGGCGTGGATACGATCTATTTCCGCCTCACGAACCTGGGCCTGCGCCGCGGCGCCTGGTTCACGCCCCTGCAGGTGGAGCGCGGCCTCCCGGTGGCCATCGTCGGCCATGGCGTGCGCACGCGCTTCTTCACCACCGAAGACCCCATCGGCAAGCCGCTCAAGGTCGGCGACACCTGGGTGACGGTGATCGGCGTGCTCGACGAGCGGCGGGTGAGCGACCAGGCGGTGCAGCGACTCGGCATCCGCGACGCCAACATGGACGTCTACGTGCCGGTGCATACGCTGCTGCTGCGTTTCCGCAACCGGGCGCAGGTGACGCAGCGCGACATCGAGCTCGCCGCGCGCGCGCCGGCCGCCGTCGCGAGAGATACCACCACGGAATCCGACGAGCAGCGCCGCGAGCGGAGCAACCGCAATCAGCTCGACCGGGTCATCGTGCGCGTGACCGAGTCGCAGCTCGTGCCCGGGGTGGCGGACGTGGTGCAGCGGATGCTCGCCCGCCGTCACAACGCGGTGGTGGATTTCGAGATCACGGTGCCCGAGCTGCTCCTGAAGCAGGAGCAGCGCACCAAGACCATCTTCAACATCGTGCTCGGCGCGATCGCGTCGATCTCGCTGGTCGTCGGCGGCATCGGAATCATGAACATCATGCTCGCCTCCGTGCTCGAGCGCATCCGCGAAATCGGGGTGCGTCGCGCGGTGGGGGCCACGCAGCGGGACATCCTGCTGCAGTTCCTGAGCGAGGCGGTGCTGATCAGCGTCGCGGGCGGCGTGGCCGGCATCGTCGTCGGCGCCGCGCTGAGCGCGGTCATCGAGCGGGTCGCGGGCATCGCCACGATCGTCTCGTGGCTCTCGGTGGTCGTCGCGTTCGGCGTCGCGATCAGCGTCGGCCTCGCGTTCGGGATCGTGCCGGCCTACCGCGCCGCGCGCGCGGATCCAGTCGTCTGCCTTCGCTACGAGTGACTCCCATGATCCATCGCGCCTGTAGTCGCGCCGTCCTGCTCCTCGCCTGTGCGGTCCGCGTCGCCGCGCAGCAGTCCCAGGCGGTGACGCTGCAGGAGGCGGTCGCGCTGGCGCAGCGCCAGGGATACCAGGCGCGCGCCGCCACGGCGGCACGCGACGGGGCGCGCTACCGCGCCCGGGCGTTCTCGGCGCGCCTGCTGCCGCAGCTGTCGCTCTCGGGCGTCGTCCCGAACTACAGCCGGGCGATCATTCCCGTCGTGCAACCCGACGGCAGCACGCTGTTCGTGCCGCAGCACCAGACCGACGCGTCGCTGAACATGACGCTGTCGCAGAAGCTGCCGGTCGTCGGGGGCGATCTGTTCGTCTCCTCGGCGCTGGCCCGCGTCACGGTCGCGGGTCAGCAATCGCTCGAAACCTGGTCGTCCACCCCGGTCTCGATCGGCCTGGCGCAGGACATCTTCCGGCCCAACGTGGCCGCGTGGGACCGACGCGAGCAGGCCCAGCGCTCCGAGCTCGCCGACCGGCAGTTCCTCGAAGACATGGAGAACGTGGGGCTGCAAACGAGCGAGGCGTTCTTCGACGTCTACGCGGCGCGGGTGGCGCTCGACAACGCGGAGAAGAACGCGGCGGTGAACGACACGCTGTACAAGCTGAACACCGGCCGCCTGGAGGTGGGGAAGATCGGCGAAAACGACCTGTTGCAGAGCGAGCTGGCGCTGGTGCGCGCCCGCACTACGCTCGAGAGTGCGCGGCTCGACTACGCGCGCGCCACGGACGGCCTGCGCCTGTCGCTCGGCCTGCCCGCGGGCACGCCGTTGGACGTGGCGGTGAGCACCGTCCTGCCGGACTTCGAGGCCGACACGGCGCGCGCGGTGGCGGAGGCCCTGCGCAACCGGGCGGCGGTGAGCGATGCGGCGCTGCAGGACGTCCTGGCGCGGCGGCGCGTGACCGAGGCGAAGCTGGCGAGCGGAGTGGGGGCCACGGTGTCGGCCAGCTTCGGCCTCAATGCGACGGCGGCCGAGGCGAGCCTCGCGTATCAACATCTGCTCGAAGCGCGGCAATTCACGCTGGCGGTGCAGATGCCGCTGGTGCAATGGGGCGCCCGCAGAGACGGCGTGCAGGCGGCCGAGGCCGACCGTGAGCGCGTGGCGAGCACCACCCGGGCGACCCTCGACCAGATCGCGCACGACGCGTACTTCGCCGCGTTGCAGCTGGCGCAGGCCCGTCGCACCGTCGCGTTGCTGGCCAAGGCCGATACTGTCGGAGCCAAGCGCTTCGAGGTGGCGTACAACCGTTACGTGATCGGCCGCATCACGCTGGACAATCTCTATATCGCCCAGACGGAAAAAGACCAGGCGCTGGCTCAGTTCGTCCAGGCGCTGCGCGGGTACTGGGAGGCGTATTACCGGCTGCGCCGCCTCACCCTGTTCGATTTCGAGACCGGCCAGGCGATCCGGCGCTGAGTTCTAGCGCGCGCGGATCCGCACGACCTGCCCGAGCCAGCCATCGGAGCTGTCCCCCGTGCGCGACAGCACCTGGAGCGTCACGACGTCGCCGGGTTTGACCTTGCGGAGCGCCTCGCGCAACGCCGCGCGGCTCCGCGTCGGCACGCCGTTCACCGCGACAATGATGTCGGGACCGCCGGCGTCGTCGCTCGAGCGGAGCCGTTGAAAGGCAGGGCCGTCCGGCGCGACGTCGGTCACCGCCAGGCCGCCGCCGCGCTCGATCACGGGCTTGAGCCGCGGGTTCTGGGCGTCGTCGGAGGTCAGCGGCTGCACCGTGATGCCGAGCATCTCCTCCTTGGTCGACGCGTTGTCACTCTTGTACTTCGACGAGGTCTTGGCGACGTCGGTATCCGCGTCGTTGGGTGCGTGCGCCAGGCGCACGGTGATCGTCTTGCGCTCGCCGCCCTGGCGCAGCACGGTGATCTCCACGGCGTCGCCCGGCTTCTTGAAGGCCACCTTCTGCTGCAACTGCGGCGTGTTGTCGATGGGCTCGCCGTCGAGGGCCACGATCACGTCGCCGAGCTGGATACCGGCCTTCTTGGCCGGCGAGTCGTCGTCGCTGTAGCTCTTCACCACCACGCCGGTGATCTGTTTGAGCCCGACGGCCGCTGCGTCGTTCTCGTCCGCGTCGACGATCCCGATGCCCATCACGGCGCGCTCGACATGCCCGGTCTTGACGAGCTGGTCCATCACGGTGCGCGCCAAATTGATCGGGATGGCGAAGCCGTAGCCCGCGTAGTAGCCGGTCTCACTCGCGATCGCCGAATTGATGCCGATCACCTGGCCGCGGATGTTGATGAGCGGCCCGCCCGAGTTGCCGGGGTTGATGGCGGCGTCGGTCTGGATGAAATCCTGAATCGAATAGCGCGACTGCTGCAGCCCCAGCAACACCCGGCCCTTGGCGCTGACGATGCCGGCCGTCACGGTGAACGCGAACGCCTCACCCAGCGGGTTGCCGATGGCCAGGGCCCACTGGCCGACGCGGGTGGAGTCCGAATTGCCGAACTGGACGGTGGGGAGGCTCCGCGCGTCGATCTTGATCACGGCGACGTCGGTGTTGGGGTCCGTGCCGACGACCTTGGCCGTGAACTCGCGCTTGTCGTACAGCTTCACCGTGACCTTGTCGGCGCCGGCGACGACGTGGTTGTTCGTGAGGATGTAGCCGTCGGTCGACACGATGAACCCCGAGCCGGAGCCCTGCTCGACCTGCGGCCGGCGCCGGAGGTTCGGAAAGAAGTCTTCGAACCCCGGTGGCAGCCGCTGGTCCTGAGCGCGCTCGACGTGCTGCGACCGGACGAATACGACAGCGGGTTTCACATGCTCGGCCACGGCGACGAAGGCGTCGCCCAGGTCCGCCGTCGAGTTGAGGGCGGGCAGGGGCACCGCCGGCGGCGCGGCCTGCGCCGCGGCGATGGACGCCGTGGCGCCGCCACGTTTCGGTAGATCGAGGGTGGACGCGAAGGCCAACCCGAACACGAACGCAATCGCCACCAGGGTCCCGAACTTCAACCAATCCCGCGTGCGTACCGACATCGCCGTTTCTTCCGTAGGTAGAGGTTACTTTTTCTTGTCGTCGTCCACGATCTCGTAGTCCGCGTCGACGACGTTGTCTTTCTTTTCTCCCGCGGCGGCTTCGGGGCCGCCCGCCGGCGGCTCGGCGCCCGGAGCACCCGCCCCGCGCTGCGCCGCGTACAGCGACGCGCCCGCGGCGGAATACGCCTGCTGCAGCTCCTCCAGTGCCCGGGAGATCTCGTCGCCGTTGCCGGAGCGGAGAGCCTGCTTCGCGCCCTCCAGGCCCTTGTCGAGCCGGCCCTTGAGGGATGCGTCGAGCTTGTCGACCCACTCTTTGGTGTTCTTCTCCACCTCGTACACCAGCGAGTCGAGCCGGTTGCGCCGCTCGATGTCGTCGCGGCGCCGCTTGTCCTCGGTGGCGTGGGCCTCCGCGTCCTTCACCATCTTGTCGATGTCCTTGTCGGCGAGCCCGGACGAGGCCTCGATCCGGATCTTCTGCTCCTTCCCCGTGGCCTTGTCCTTGGCCGAGACGTGCAGGATCCCGTTGGCGTCGATGTCGAACGTCACCTCGATCTGCGGCACGCCGCGCGGCGCGGGTGGAATCCCCGTGAGCTGGAACTTGCCGATGGTCCGGTTGTCGACGGCCATCTGGCGCTCGCCCTGGAGCACGTGGATCTCGACCGTGGTCTGGTTGTCTTCCGCGGTCGAGAAGATCTCCGACTTCTTGGTCGGGATGGTCGTATTGCGGGGGATGAGCACGGTGGTGACGCCGCCCAGCGTCTCGATGCCGAGCGACAGCGGCGTCACGTCGAGCAGCAGCACGTCCTTCACCTCGCCCGCGAGCACGCCGCCCTGGATCGCGGCGCCGATCGCCACGACCTCGTCCGGGTTGACGCCCTTGTGGGGCTCCTTGCCGAAGAAGCTCTTGACGATCTCCTGGACCTTGGGCATCCGCGTCTGGCCGCCGACGAGAATCACCTCGTCGATCTCCGTGGGCTTGAGCCCCGCGTCTTTCAGCGCCTGCTCCATCGGCGGAATGGTCCGCTTCACCAGGTCGTCGACCAGCTGCTCGAGCTTCGCCCGGGTGAGGGTGAGGTTCAGGTGCTTCGGCCCCGACTGGTCCGCCGTGATGAACGGCAGGTTGATCTCCGTCTGCATCACGGTGGACAACTCCATCTTCGCCTTCTCGGCGGCTTCTTTGAGGCGTTGCAAGGCCATCGGGTCCTTGGAAAGGTCGATCCCCTGGTCGCGCTTGAACTCGCCGACCAGCCACTCCATGATGCGCGCGTCGAAGTCGTCGCCGCCCAGGTGTGTGTCGCCGTTGGTGGACTTCACCTCGAACACGCCCTCGGCCAGCTCCAGGACGGAAATGTCGTACGTGCCGCCGCCCAGGTCGTAGACGGCGACCTTCTCTTCCTTTTTCTTGTCGAGCCCGTACGCCAGCGCCGACGCCGTCGGCTCGTTGATGATCCGCACGACGTCGAGCCCCGCGATCTTGCCGGCATCCTTGGTGGCTTGGCGCTGGGAGTCGTTGAAGTAGGCCGGGACGGTGATGACCGCCTTCTCGACCTTATGGCCGAGGTAGTCCTCCGCCGTCTGCTTCATCTTCTGAAGGATCATCGCCGAGATCTCGGGGGGCGTGTAGCGTTTGCCCTGGATCTCGACCGAGGCGAGGCCGTTCGGCCCCTCCAGCACCTTGTAGGGGACCCGCTTCGTCTCCTCTACCACCTCGCCCATCCGCCGCCCCATGAAGCGCTTGATCGAAAAGATCGTGTTCTGGGGGTTGGTGACCGCCTGCCGCTTCGCCACCTGGCCGACCAGCCGTTCCCCATCCTTCGTGAACGCGACCACGGACGGCGTGACGCGACCGCCTTCGGCGTTGGGAATGACGACCGGATCCCCACCCTCCATCACCGCCACAACGGAGTTCGTGGTGCCCAGGTCGATCCCGATGATTTTCTCAGCCATGACAAATGCTCCTCATCCTAAGGTCGATGCGCCAACGTAATCGCTCGTCGCAGAGGCAAGCCCCGTGCCCGAGAAAAATGCCAAAAAGGCAGGCTGAAGGTATCTTTCCCGGGTGATCCCGTACAGAGACGAGAATCCCACCGACCTGACACCCGCCATCACCGTCGGTATCATCGCCGTAAACGCACTGGTCTGGCTGTTGGTTCAAGGGGCCGGCGTCGACAGCGAGCAGCTGGTCCGGTCGGTGTGCGAGCTCGGCCTGATTCCCGGGGAGGTGCTGCGCACCGTGCCGCCGGGAACGGCGGTGCCTGTCGGGCAGGGCATGCGCTGCCTCGTCACCGTGCAGCCGCACTGGTGGACGGTGGCGACCTCGATGTTTCTGCACGCGGGCTGGCTGCACATCATCGGCAACATGTGGTTCCTGTGGGTGTTCGGGAACAACATCGAGGACTCGATGGGGCACGCGCGGTTCGTGGTGTTCTATCTGCTGTGCGGCGTGGCCGCGGCGGCGGCGCAGATGGTGAGCGACCCGCGGTCGCCGGTGCCGATGGTAGGCGCGTCGGGGGCGATCAGCGGCGTGATGGGCGCCTACATTCTCCTGTACCCGCGCGTCCGGGTGCACACGATCGTGTGGCTGGGGTTCTTCGTGACGACCGTGGCCCTGCCGGCGTACGTGATGCTGGGCTACTGGTTCTTCTACCAGCTGCTCCTCGGCACGGTCGGCTCGCTGTCGCGCATGGAGGGTGGGACCGCGTTCTGGGCGCACGTGGGGGGCTTCGTGGCCGGTATGGCGCTGATCCGGCTGTTCGTGAACCCGGAGTACCTGGAGCGCCGGCGCTCCCGGGTGATCATTCTTCCGCGTGGTGCTTGATCGTCTTTCCCTCCGCCACGAACACGACGTCTTCCGCGATGTTCGTCGCCAGGTCGGCGACGCGCTCGAGGTTGCGGCTCACCAGGAACAGGTCCATCGCCGCGCCGATGATGTGCGGGTCTTCCATCATGTGGGTGAGGAGTATCCGGAACACCGAGCGGTTCAGGGCGTCGACCGAGTCGTCGCGGCGGCAGATGTCGCGGCCCAGGGCGGCGTCGCCGCGCACGAACGCATCGAGGGCCCCCGAGAGCATGGCCCGGGCCTGGCGCGCCATCTCGAGCAGCTCGGGCTCGGGAGCGACCATGCGGGCGCCCAGCAGGCGCTCGGCCGATTGCGCGATGTTCACGGCGTGGTCGCCCACGCGCTCGAGGTCGTTGGCGATCTTGGTGGCGGCGACGAGCAGCCGCAGGTCCCGGGCCATGGGCTGCTGCGTGGCGAGCAGATCGATCACCGTCTCCTCGATTTCGAGCTCGAGGGCGTCGATGGCGCGATCGCCCGCGATCACGCGGGCCGCAAGCTCGGCGTCGCGCTTGAGCAGCGCGTCGAGGGCGTGGCCGAGGGCCTCCTGGGCCTCGCCCGACATGGTGAGGAGCTTGGCCTTGAGCTCGGCGAGCTCGTCGTGAAAGTGCCGGTGGGGACCCCGGGGCGCCGCCCCGGGGTCAGCCGCGCGCGCACGGCCCTCGCTGGCTCGGTGATTCATCCGAATCTCCCCGTGATGTAGGCCTCGGTACGCTCGTCCGCGGGCCTCGTGAAGAGCTGCTTGGTATCGCCGAACTCGATCAGGCGACCGAGGTAGAAGAATCCCGTGAAGTCCGACACGCGGGACGCCTGCTGCATGTTGTGCGTGACGATCACGATCGAATAGCTCTGCTTCAGCTCCACCAGCAGCTCCTCGATGCGCTGCGTGGCGGCCGGATCGAGCGCCGAGCACGGCTCGTCCATCAGGAGCACCTCGGGCTCATTGGCGAGCGTGCGCGCAATGCAGAGGCGCTGCTGCTGGCCGCCCGACAGGCTGGTCCCGGGTGCCTCGAGCCGGTCTTGCACTTCGTCCCACAGCGCCGCCTGGCGCAGCGCGCGCTCCACCCGCTCGGGGATGTCGCGTTCGGGAGCGAGGGCGTTGAGGCGCGGCCCGTAGGCCACGTTGTCGAAGATGCTCTTGGGAAACGGATTCGGCCGCTGGAACACCATGCCGACTTCCCGGCGCAGCGCCACCGCATCCATCCCGCGCGAGAACACCGAGACCCCCTCGAGCAGGACATCGCCCGTATGGCGCGTGCCCGGAATCAGCTCGTTCAGCCGGTTGATGGAGCGCAGGAACGTGCTCTTGCCGCATCCCGATGGCCCGATGAGGGCGGTCACGGCGCGGCGCGGGATCGTGAAGGTCAGATCGAACAGCGCCTGCGTGCCGCCGTACCAGAAGGCATAGCTCCGGACGTCGATCACCGGAGTGGCGGTCAGTGACCCCGGGCGCAAGCCCAGCGACCCCGGACTCGCGTCCGGGGTCGGTTTCTTCCGGCCGTCGGCCACTTGGACCGCTGCGGTCATCCGAACCTCCCGGTAATGTAGGCTTCCGTCTGCTCCTTCGCCGGTTTGGTGAACAGCTGCTCGGTGCGACCGACCTCGACCAGATCGCCGACGTAGAAGAACGCCGTGTAGTCCGAGACCCGGCCGGCCTGCTGCAGGTTGTGCGTGACGATCACGATGGTGTAGCGGCGCTTGAGCTCGTGACACAACTCCTCGATCCGCTGCGTGCCCGCGGGATCGAGCGAGGCCGTCGGCTCGTCGAGCAGCAGCACTTCGGGCTCGGGAGCGAGCGCGCGCGCGATGCAGAGGCGCTGCTGCTGGCCGCCCGAGAGGTCGAGCGCGCTCCGCTTCAGGCGGTCTTTCACCTCGTCCCACAAGGCGGCCTGGCGGAGGGCCTGCTCGACGGCTGCATCGACCTCGCCGCGCGACCGCCCGCCGTTCACCCGCAGGCCCGCCGCCACGTTGTCGTAGATCGTCATCGTGGGGAACGGCGTCGGGCGCTGGAACACCATGCCGATGCGACGGCGCAACTGGACGGGGTCCACGCCCGGGTCGTACACGTCGGCGCCGTCGAGCAGCACCGATCCGGTCACCCAGCCGCCGTCGGACAGCTCGTGCATGCGGTTCAGGCAGCGCAGGAACGTGCTCTTGCCGCACCCCGACGGGCCGATCACCGCGGTGACGGTGTGCGCCGGGAACAGGATGGAGACGTCCTTCACGACGGCCCGGCGGCCGTACAGGGCTGTGAGCCGCACGGCCTCGAGCTGGACCCGCGCGTCAGCGGGCTGTGCCATGACGTTGCCGCACGGCCGCTCGGGCGGCCAGGGCGAGGAGCAGCACCAGGCCCATCAGGACGAGCGCCGCCGCCCACGCCAGGCGGTGCCATTCGTCGAACGGGCCGGTTGCGTACACGAAGATCTGGAGCGAGAGCGTCTGCATCGGCTGCAGCACGTTCGTCGTGAAATTCAGATTGCCGAGCGCGGTGAACAAGAGCGGGGCCGTCTCGCCCGCGATGCGCGCGATCCCCACGAGACAGCCGGTCACGATCCCCGCGAGCGCGGTGCGCGCGATGATGCGCAGCGAAGTGCGCCAGCGCGGGTAGCCGAGGGCGAGCGCCGCCTCGCGCAGCGAGTGCGGCACCAGTCGCACCATCTCTTCCGTGGTCCGCGCCAGCATGGGCACCATCAGCGCGGCGAGCGCCACGCTCCCGGCGAGCGCCGAAAACCCCCCCATGGGCTTCACGAGCCACGTCCAGGCGAAGATGCCGACCACGATCGACGGTGTGCCGTTCAGCACGTCGGCCACGAACCGGACCACCCAGCCGAGGCGCCCCGAGCCGTACTCGGCGAGATACAGTCCCGTCCCGATCCCGATGGGCAGGCCGATCAGCGCCGCGACGCCGACCGAGCCGTACTCGGCGAGATACAGTCCCGTCCCGATCCCGATGGGCAGGCCGATCAGCGCCGCGACGCCGACGACGATCACCGTCCCCACGATCGCGTTCGCGACCCCACCGCCCGCCTGGCCCGCGGGGACGGGATTCTTGACGAAGAAGCTCCAGTCGAGCGAGGACGCGCCCTTGGCGACGAGATGCCCGAGGATGAGCAGCAGCGCGAGCACGGCGACCAGGCACAGACCGGCCACGAGCCCCGTCATGAGGCGGCTCACCACGCGGCGCCGCAGCCGGCGGGCGCTCACAGGGCGCGGCTCCCGACGGCCGTGCCGCGCGCCACGCGCCAGATCATGAGGCGGGCGAGCGCGTTCACCACCACGGTGAGGACGAACAGGATGAGCCCCACCTCGAACAGCGCGGACTGATACAGGTTGGTGGTCGCCTCGCTGAACTCGTTGGCAATCGCGGCCGCCATCGTGTAGGCGGGCTGCAGCACCGACAGGCCGATGTCGTGGCGATTGCCGATCAGCATGGTCACCGCCATGGTCTCGCCCAGGGCGCGGCCCAACCCCAGGATCACCGCCCCGATCAGACCGGCCCGGCCGTACGGTACTACGGCGGTCCATACCGCTTCCCAGCGCGTGGCGCCCATGCCGAGCGCCGCTTCCCGCTGGCTCGAAGGCACCGCGAGCAGTACTTCGCGCGACACCGCCGCGATGTAGGGCACGATCATGATGGCGAGGATGACGCCCCCCGCGAGCAGCGAGTTGCCGTAGAACACGCCCTGCAGGAACGGCGTCCAGCCCAGCACGGCACGCAGCGGCGGGACGACGTACGCGCGCAGGAACGGAATCAGCACGAAGATGCCCCACAGGCCGTATACCACGCTCGGGATCGCGGCCAACAGCTCGACCAGGAACGCGACCGGCTGGCGCAGCCACTTGGGGGAGAACTCGGTCAAATAGATCGCGACGCCGAGCGCCAGGGGCACGGCGAAGAGCAGCGCCAGCAGCGAGGAGGCGATGGTGCCGAAGATCATGGGCGCGGCGCCGAACACGCCCGCCACCGGATCCCACACCGATGTCCAGACGAAGCGGAACCCGAACCGGGTGATCGCGGGCCAGGCGCTCGCGCCCAGCTCGAAGACGAGCGCGACGAGCAGCAGGGGAAGCGACAGGGCCAGACCGGTGAGCGCCGCGCGGTACAGCCGATCGCCCGTGTTCCGTCCCAGGAGCACGGGGCGACCGGGAATAACGGGGCGCGCCGCTTGGGTCGCGGGCGGCGGCTCGAGGGGGAGCGTCGTCATCGCGCGGCAACGTATTCCACGCTACCGGGCTGCCGTCGTCCACACCGACTTGCCGCCGGCCGTGATGCTCTTCAGGCGCGCTTGGATCCACGGACCCAGCTGGCTGGGCAGGGGCGCGTAGCCGAGCGGCGTGGCGCGCGACTGCCCTTGAGTCTCCGCCCACCACACGAACTTCACGAGGGCGGCCGCCTTGGCCGCATCGTCGTACTGTTTGTGCAGCAGGAGCCACGTGAAGCTCGCGACGGGATACGCCGCGTCGCCGTCGGGGTTGGTGATCGACACCCGGAAATCGGTGTTCGGTCCCATCTCCTTCATGGCACCCGCCGCGGCCGCGGTGATGCTCTCGAGCGAAGCGGCGACGAACTTGCCCGCCTTGTTGCGGACGCTGCCGGCGGGGAGCCGGTTGGCCATCGCGTAGCCCAGCTCGACGTAGCCGATGGCCCCGGGAGCCTGCTTCACCGTGGCGGTGACACCCTCGTTCCCCTTGCCGCCCAATCCCACGGGCCAGTTCACCGAGGGACCGCGCCCCACCTTCTGCTCCCACTCGGGACTCACCTTGGACAGATAGTCGGTCCAGATGAACGTCGTGCCCGAGCCGTCGGATCGGTGCACGACCACGATGTCGGTCTCCGGGAGCTTCACGCCGGGGTTGGCCGACGCGATGCGCGCATCGCTCCACTTGGTGATCTTCCCGAGGAAGATGTCGGCGAGCACGTCGGGCGTGAACTTGAGCGTCGCCTTCACGTCGGGGAGGTTATAGGTCGGGACGTCGCCGCCCAGTACCGTGGGGATGTGCAGCACGTTGCCGTTGATGGCGGCGATGGTCGAATCTTTCATCGGGGCATCGGTCGCCCCGAAATCGACCGTGCCGTCGGAGAACTGGCGGATGCCGCCGCCCGACCCGATCGACTGGTAGTTAAGCTGGGCGTCGGGGTGCGACTGGTTGTAGGTCAGGATCCAGTCCTGATAGATGATGTTCGGGAAGGTTGCGCCGGCGCCGTTGAGCTTCACCTGCGCCCCGGCGGGGGCGGCAAGGACGGCAAGGGCGGCAAGCGCGAGCAGGGAGGATTTCGTCATGGTGCGTGCCTCGTCCGAGTTAGAAATTGATCTGAGTCTGGAACAGGGCCTGCGAGCGCGTGGCTTCCTGCGCCGGCGTGGGCGTTCCCTGATAGGTCACGTAGTCCCAGTCGCCGAGCAGGCGCCAATTGGGGGTGAGCTGGTAAGACACGCCGCCGATGACGCGAGTCTGCTTGTCTGTCGTGTTTCCCGCCTGCGGGTGGAAGATGTCCACGCGCGCGATGACGGCGGCCTTTGACGGCGTGAACTTGTAGACGCCGAAGGCACTGTACAGGTGACCGTTGGTCGCGGTCCGAAGACCGTCCTGGGTCGCGGCGGCTTCCCCGGCGAGGGTCAACTGCCTGGTCCGGTAGGACAGCATCGCGAGATACCGGTTGCGGTCCGCGTAGGCCGCCGCCTTACCGTAAGCGGCGTAGCCCGTGAAGCGCAGTCCGCCAACGCGACTCGAGTCATTCGTGTCGAGCACACGCACCGAGACGCGCGCCATCGCGTCCTTCCCCTGGCTCCCAGCGCCCGCGACCTCCCCGGTCTTATAGGTCTCCCCGTTCACCACCGTGAACTGGAAGTTGACCTTATCGGGACCCCATTTGCCGTCTACGCCGGCACCGAAATCGGCGGCCGAGAGGTAGCCGCCTCGTTCCATCGCCATCTGACCCTGCATCCGGTAGTCCCACAGCGCCTCTTCCCAGTCCAGCCAGGGTGTGTGGATCTGGCCCAGCTTGAAGGTGAGCGGACTGCCCTGGGGCGTGTACGTGGCGAAGGCGTACTTCAGCCGGTAGCTGAGCGAGCCGTCGGCGGCGTTGCGGTAAATGTCCGCGGTGACACGCGTGCCGAGCCCCCCGGAGAACCGGCCCAGCACGTTCACGTATGCGCGCGTGATATCGAAGCTGTTGAAGTGGTTTACGGTGTCCTTCAGCTGATAGACGTATTGGGTGTACACCAGACCACCGACCGTCACCTGCGGAGGCGTGGGGGCCTGAGCTGCGAGCGGAGCCGCGCCCGCCGCGGCGGCCACGACGGCCACGCCGAGCGCTCGACGGATAAAAGACGGCATTGTGTGTCTCTCCTCCTGCGGGAATGGTTTGTGGTGGGCGTGCGACATTGGGGGATAACGAAGCCCCGACCCGTCACGGACGAGCGCCTAGGATGTAACAGGTTGGTAACGGGGGGCAGAGCGGCGCGCCTTGCCGCCTCTCGTACACCTTCCTAGCGTACACCCCTCGTGGCTACCGAACCGCCGGAGCTCGCCGTCGTCAAGGGGACCTGCTATCCCCTGTTCGCGTACGACATCGCGCAGGCGATCGACCTGGACGGTGCCGAGCGGCGCATCCTCGCGGGGACCGAGCGGCAGACCGTCAAACAGAAGCGTCGCGCGCCGGCGTTCTTCGAATATCGGCCGGCACCCTTGCGGGTGTCGCTGCCCGCCCAGCCTCTCTCCCTCGGTTCTTTCAGCACCGGGCCGACCGTGGAGGTCTTGCTCTATGATTTCGGCGCCGTTTCGCTGAGCTACGCGGTCCCGATCGAAGGCTCACTCGCGGCGCTGGCATCGCTCTCGAACGAGCTGTGGGGCAACGAGCGGCTCCTCGCGGATTCGCGCGGCCACGTCGAGCGGCTCGTACAGACGCTCGGACCGGCGGCCGTCCGCCCCCAGATCGTGGATTTCGTCGAGGATTACGCGATCTTCGAGGTCGAGCGCTTCACGCCGGCGTGCGATGCCGCGACGCTCGCGGCGCAGCACGCCCACACGATCGCGCAGATCCTGCGCGCCGAGCCGCACCGGCTGTCGCAGCAGGAGATTGCCGATGCGACCTCGTCCCGGCTGTCGTTCGGTCCCGACGACGCCACGTTCATCGACACCGACGTGACCTTGCTGTTCGATCCGGAGGGCGAGGACGTGCGCGCCGTGATCGAGTTCGCCAACACGCAGCTCTTGGAAATGCGCTACCTCGACCAGCAGCTCGACGACGCGCTGGAGCGGGCCTACGGCTTGCTGTCGCAGCGGCGCTGGTCGGCGCTGCGCGTGCCCAGCCTGTACGGCTCCGATCTGCGCGAGCTGGCGCAGTTGCAGCTCGACGCGGCCATTCTATTCGAACAGGTGACGAACGCCCTGAAGCTGATCGGCGAGCAGTACCTCACCCGCGTGTACGGCCTCGCCTCGCGCCGTTTCCATCTGGCGGAATGGGACGTCAGCATCACCCGCAAGCTGCAGACGATCGACAGCATCTACAGCCGGATGGCCGATCGCGCCGCCACGCGCCGCCTGGAGATGCTGGAGTGGATCATCATCGTGCTGTTCACCATCTCCATCGTCGTTTCGCTGGGACCGGCCCTGCTGCCCCATTGAGGAAACGACTCAGCCCCGCGGAGCGGTCGGCCCCGGGGTTTGACGTTCCGCCCGGCGGAAGCGGTAGCCCGCCCCCCGCACCGTCTCGATGCACGCGCCCACCGCCCCGAGCTTCCGACGCAGCCGCTGCAGGTGCATGTCGACTGTGCGCGTGCGTATGTCCGGCTGCGCGTGCCACACGGTCTCGAGCAGCTGGGCGCGGCTTTGCACGCGGCCTTCCCGCTCGAGCAGTATGCGCAACAGCTTGAATTCCGTGGCCGTGAGCTCGATCTCCGCCCCGTCCAACGTCAAGCGGTGGCCCGCGGTGTCGAGCACGATCGGCCCGGCGCTGAGTCGGCCACCGACGGGGCCGGCGGGCGCCCGCAGGCGGCGCAGCACCGCCCCCACCCGCAACACGAGCTCCGGGGGCGAGAACGGCTTGGGCAGGTAGTCGTCGGCGCCGAGCGTGAGGCCGCGGATGCGGTCCGCCTCTTCCCGGCGAGCAGTGAGCAGCAGCACGCCGATCTGGCGGGTCTCCTCCCGGCGCCGCAGCTCCGCGAGCACATCGTAGCCCGACAGGTC
>Ga0209805_1000834_pt1 | contig 18990 bp, 19 predicted proteins | sample GraSoiAngelo_148_FD_185905 | JGI IMG/M metagenome (GOLD analysis project Ga0209805, IMG submission 185905) | Grasslands soil microbial communities from the Angelo Coastal Reserve, California, USA - 14_1009_09_20cm (SPAdes) (version 2) | ecosystem: Environmental > Terrestrial > Soil > Grasslands ... | reverse complement strand
ATCGATGCCTTCGATCCTGCCGCTCGCGAGCTGTTGGCCCGGACCGCCGATATCCTCAGCGAGGAAGACCGTTTCCTCGAGGCGCAGGTCGCCGACTTTCCCGATGAAATCACAAAAGACCGCGACGCCTTCGCACAGCTGCCGCCGGCGCTGCAGCGACGTCTCGTTCGCCGGCTCGTTCCCAGCGCGGCCTTCCCGGCGGTCGAGACCTTTCGGCGCGCCGATTCGCCGGTGCCTCCTCGGATGGGCGAGCCGGTCGCCACGTCCACGCCGCGTGTGCGCGCGTCGACCTGCACATGCGATCCCACGAGCTTCAAGGCTCGCGACCAGGTCGGTCACCTCGACGCGGACCTGGTGCGGCTCCCCCTAACGGTCGCCACCCGCAAGCCGGGGGACCGGATGCGCGCCCTGGGCCTCAAGGAACCCAAGCGGCTGCAGGATATCCTCGTGGACGCCCACGTTCCGAGACAGATCCGTGACAGCCTGCCGGTCGTCTCGGACCGCGAGGAAATCGTCTGGATCCCGGGCGTGACCGTAGCCGAAAGCAAGCGCGTAACGTTGGCGACACGGCGCCAGCTCCATCTCGAAATCGTGCATGCCTGAACTCATTCTGCTTCGTGTTGTCGAACAGGATTCTTAAAAATCCGGTGTTAAGATAGCGTGGCCATGAGAGGCCGAAACCGCAACATCTTTTATTTCGTCCTGCTCGCAGGTTTGCTGGCGATCATCTGGGCAAGCTACAAGAGTTTCAATACAATCCCCGCACCGTCGGACCGGTCCACCTCGGAGTTCCTCCAGGCGGCAGACGGTGGCAACATCGGGAAGGCCACCATCAAGAGCAACGGCACGGAAGTCGTCTGGGACGACAAGAGCAATCCGCCGAACCACTTCAAGACGACCTTCCGCGATAGCTACCAGATCGAGTCCATCCTGCGCGAGGACAAGGTCAACTTCAATACCGAGCAACCGAGCTCATCCAATCTCCTGCTCTCGGTGGTGCTGCCCAACGTCATTCTGTTCCTCGTGATCGGCGGCTTCATGTGGTACATGCTCCGCCAGACCCAGAGCGGCAACAACCAGGCGATCTCCTTCGGTCGCAGCCGCGCCCGCCTCCTCAGCGGGGATAAGCCCGCGGTGACTTTCAACGACGTCGCCGGGGTGGAGGAGGCGAAGCAGGAGCTCACCGAAATCGTCGAGTTCCTCAAATTCCCCGAAAAATTCACGGCGCTGGGTGCGCGCATCCCGAAGGGCGTGCTGATGGTCGGACCACCCGGCACCGGCAAGACCCTGCTGTCCAAGGCCGTCGCCGGCGAGGCCGGTGTACCGTTCTTCAGCATCTCCGGGTCGGAGTTCGTCGAGATGTTCGTCGGTGTCGGCGCCTCCCGCGTGCGCGACCTCTTCGACCAGGCCAAGAAGAATTCGCCCTGCATCGTCTTCGTCGATGAGATCGATGCGGTTGGCCGCCAGCGTGGCGCCGGCCTCGGCGGTGGCCACGACGAGCGGGAGCAGACCCTCAACCAGTTGCTGGTCGAGATGGACGGCTTCGAGACCAACACGCACGTGATCGTGATCGCGGCCACCAACAGGCCCGACGTCCTCGACCCGGCGCTGCTGCGTCCTGGTCGATTCGACCGGCATGTGACGCTCGACCGGCCCGACATCCGCGGTCGCCGCGCCATCCTCGAAGTCCACGCCCGCAACAAACCGTTCGACGGCCAGGTCGACCTCGAGGTGCTGGCCCGCCAGACGCCGGGCTTTTCCGGCGCCGACCTCAGCAACCTTATTAATGAAGCCGCCATTCTTGCCGCTCGCAGCAACAAGAAGGCGATCGGTCAGGTCGAGCTCGAGGAGGCGATCGCGCGTGTCATCGCCGGTCCGGAGCGAAAATCGCGCATGATCACCGAGCAGGAGAAGAACGTCATCGCCTACCACGAGATCGGGCACGCGTTGGTGGCGAAGTCCCTGCCGAATGCCGATCCGGTTCACAAGGTCTCCATCATTTCTCGTGGCATGGCGCTCGGCTGGACGATGCAGTTGCCCACCGAAGATCGCTACCTCGTCTCACGAAGCGAGCTGAACGACGATATGGCCGTCATTCTCGGCGGCCGGGTTGCAGAAGAGCTCATCTTCGGCGACATCACGTCCGGCGCCTCGGACGATATCGGCAAGGCGACCAAGCTGGCACGCCGGATGGTGACCGAGTGGGGGATGTCGGAGAAGCTGGGCCCCTTGACCTTCGGCCATAAGGAAGAGCTGGTCTTCCTGGGTCGCGATCTTGGCGAACAGCGCAACTACAGCGAAGAAGTGGCGGGCGAGATCGACCAGGAGGTCCACCGCCTGGTGGACACTGCCTACCAGCGCGCCAAGAAGATCCTGACCGAGCGCCGCGAAAAACTCGTCCACCTGGCGGAATATCTCAAGCAGGAGGAGACGATCGAGGGCTGGCAGATGGATGCCGTGATCAACTCGCCGGACGGCAAGATCGCGCCGGTACCCGAGCGGCCGAAAGCCGAGGCGCCGCGCCCGCCGCAGGCCCAGCCGAAGGCCGATGACCGTGGCCCCGAGATCCCGCCGGGTCGCCTGGAGCCAACGCCCGCGTAGAGGAAGGGGGGAAGGGGTACGCCGCGACGAATCCGGCCGGATAACGCGCTCGCCATCCTGAACGAGCGCTTTCAGTAGGACAACCGGCTACTTCCGCGTTATATTGGATGCGACCGCTTGGATCCTCAGGACCGAGACGGAACGATGCCGAAGCCAACCATCGCGATCATCGGACCCGGCCGCGCCGGTTCGGCTCTGGGTCGCGCCCTCCACTCGGCGGGCTACACCATCGCCGCCGTTGGTGGCCGAAACCCGGATAACGTCCGCAACCTGGCCACTGAGCTCGGCGGTCGCGCCTGTCAGAGCCCGGCCACCACTATCGATCTCGCCGACCTGACCATCCTGGCCGTCCCCGACGACGTCATCCTGCCGCTGTCGACCGACATGGTCGACTCCCTCTGCTCGGCGGCGGGCAAGTCCGTCGTTCACCTGAGCGGTGCCCAGGACCGCGCCGCGCTGCGCCCGCTGGCACAGCAGGGCGGCCTGCGAACGGGCGTCTTCCATCCATTGCAGACCTTCCGCCGCGGCCCCCAGGCCACCCAAAATGTGGCCGGCACCTACTTTGGCATCGACGCCGACGCCCCGTTCCGCGATCAGCTGATGCAGCTCGCTCGCGACATCGGCGGCCATCCCTTCGACCTCACGGGTGTCGACCGCGCGCTCTATCATGCCGCCGCCGTTTTCGCGGCCAACTACCCGACCACCCTGCTCGCCGAAGCCATCGCGCTCGCGTCGCAAGCGGGGCTCGAGACGGAGACTGCACGTCACGGCATGACGGCTTTGCTCGCCGGGGCGGTCAAGAATCTGACCGAGCTCTCGCCCGCCGAGGCCATTACCGGCCCGGCGTCGCGCGGGGATCAGGGCACGATTCAGCGACACCTCGATGCGCTGAAGAACGATCCTGGACTGCAGCGGCTCTACCAGCTCCTCGCCGACCGCACCAAACAGCTCAACCCGAACAAGGAGGCCGCCGCATGACGACCAGCATCCGCGACTTGCGAAAGTGGAAGAGCGAAGGCAAGAAGTTCACGATGCTCACCGCCTACGACTACACCACGGCGCGCTGGCTCGATCGCGCCAGTATCCCCGTGCTGCTGGTCGGTGACAGCCTCGGCATGACGATGCTCGGTTACCCAGACACTCTCAGCGTGACGATGGATGACATGATCCGCCACGCCGGCGCCGTCGTCCGCGGAGCGCCGAATGCGCTGGTGATCGGGGATCTGCCATTCATGGCGTACCACGCGTCGGCGGAAGACGCCATTCGTAACGCAGGCCGCTTTCTGCAGGAAGCACGCGTCCAGGCGGTGAAGATGGAGGGCGGCGGGCGGGTCATCGAATACACCAGGCAGCTCGCCGCCATGGGCATCCCGGTGATGGCGCATCTGGGCTTGACGCCCACCTTTGTCAACCAGTTCGGCGGGTACCGGGTGCAGGGTCGCAGCGATGAAGCAGCGGAGCAGATCCTCAACGACGCGAAGGCCCTCGAAGAGGCGGGAGTGTTCGCCGTCGTGCTCGAGGGTATCCCGAGCACCCTGGGCGAGCGAGTGACCAAAGCGCTGGCCATTCCCACGATCGGCATCGGCGCCGGGCCACACTGCGACGCCCAGGTGCTCGTCATCCAGGACGTCCTCGGGCTGACGCCCGATCACGTGGCCAAATTCGTCCGCCAGTACGCAAAACTCGGCGATGCCATCGAGGCGGCCGCCCGCCAGTTCGACCAGGACGTGCGCGACGGCGCCTTCCCCACCCCTGAGCACGAATACTCCGCCCGCTAGACCGCTTCTGATCGAATCGGCGATCGCCATGCAGGAGCAGGCCGTCGCCTGGCGGAAGGCCGGTGAGGATATCGGCTTCGTCCCCACCATGGGTGCGCTCCATGCCGGCCACGACCGGCTGGTGGCGCGGGCCCGTCGCGAAAACCAGCGCGTGATCGTCAGCCTCTTCGTCAACCCGGCGCAGTTCGGGCCAACTGAAGACTTCGCCAGGTATCCCCGTCCATTCGACGCGGATCGCGTTCGGCTCGAGGCGCTCGGAGTCGACGCCATCTTCCACCCGGCTGTCGACCAGATCTATCCGCCGGCGTTCAAGACCCGGGTCGACCCGGGCCCGCTGGCGGAGGTGCTGGAGGGCAAGAGCCGGCCGGGCCACTTCAAGGGCGTCCTGACGGTCGTGCTCAAGCTCTTCCAGATCGGCCAGCCGAAGCGCGCCTATTTCGGGCAGAAGGACTTCCAGCAGCTCGTCCTCGTCCGTCAGCTGGTTCGGGACTTTGCCCTGCCGCTCCGTATCGTGGCCGTGCCTACGGTTCGGGAAGCCGACGGCTTGGCGATGAGCTCCCGCAATGCCTACCTCAGCCCGGCCGAGCGGGAGGTTGCCCCTGGGATCCACCGCGCCCTAAAGACGGCGGCCGGGCGGTTCGAGACCGGCTTAACCGACCCGGCCGCGCTGGAGGAGGTCGTTCGCGACCTCCTCGAGGGAGCACCGGGAGTGGCGATCGACTATGTGGCGCTGGTCGACGAGACCACTCTCCGTCGCCCCGTAAGAGCCGTCGCCGGCAGTGTTTTGGCGGTCGCTGTTAAACTTGGATCAATCAGATTGATCGACAACGTCGTTCTAGGAGCAGAGCGCCTCTGAGTTCAGTCCGGCGCTCGAAAGCGAAGGGGCGCGCGACAACTTCAAAGGTCAAGGCGAAGCCGTCCGTGAAATCGGCACGCCCGAAGTCGGCGGAGCCCGCCCGCAAGGGGTCCTCGGTCGCCCGGAAAACGGCGGTCGCCACCCGATCGGCGTCAAAACCGGCCGCCCAGCGCAGCCAGCCGGCCCCCCAGCCGGCTCCCCTGCCGCCTCCGCCGGTGGTTGCCCAGCCAGCGCCAGCCCAGCCGCCCCTGGCGCCGGGCGTGCCCATCATGCCGTTCCCCCGGCCGACGATCCTTGGCCTGGGGTCGCCCTGGCGGACCGCCGGGCGGCCGCCCGGGATGCCCCCACGTCCCAGCCCGCCGCCGCACCCGCCGGCGCCCCAACCGCGGCCGGCCGCCGTGCCGGTCGTCACCATGAAATTCCCGATGAGTGCGGTCGACAAGCTCATCAAGGAGGCGCTCGCCGAGGACGTCGGTGACGGCGACCTGACGAGCGAATCGCTCTTTCCTGGAAAGGTGAAGGCGCGCGGCAAGCTGATTGCCAACGAAGAAGGCGTCCTCGCCGGACTGCCGATCTTCAAGCGGGTCTTCGAACTGGTCGACAAGAACATCACGTTCGAGCCGCGTGCCACCGACGGAATGGCGCTCGCGGGTGGCCAGCTCGTGGCGCGAATCTCGGGGCCGGCGGTGAGCGTGCTGCGCGCCGAGCGCACCGCGCTGAACTTCCTGCAACTTCTGTCCGGGATCGCCTCCCAGACCGCAAAGTTTGCCAACGCCGTCAAGGGAACCAAGACCCGCATCCTCGACACCCGTCGTACTACGCCCGGCCTTCGCTTCCTGGAGAAGTACGCAGTCGAAGTCGGGGGCGGCGTCAGCGTCCAAAAGGGACTGGCCGATCGACTGGTCGTGACCGAGTCGCACCTCGCTCTCAGCGAGGGCGTCCCGAACATCGTCCGGCAGCTGCGCAAGGCCCATCCGGGCAAGCGGATCGAGCTCACCGTCACGAACATGCAGGAGCTCGACCAGGCACTGATGTCGAAGGTCAACGTGTTGCTGCTGGAGAACTTCCCTCCGGGACAGGTTCGCCAGGCGATCGCGCTGGTGCAGGGGCGGGCCAAGGTGGAGATCACCGGAAAGGTCGGCCTGGACAATGCGCGGGCCTATGCGCTCGCGGGCGTCGATTACATCTCGGTCAGTCAGCTCACCCAATCGGTGAAGGCGTTCGACTTCAGCTTCCGCGTCTCCCGCTAGCCACTTGGAATTCGCCGACCTGCTGAAGAAGCGCCGGATGGTTCGCCGCTTCTCCACGGATCCGGTTCCAAAAGACGCCTCGAGCGGATTGCGCGAGCGGCCGAGCGCGCGCCAAGTGCTGGCTTCAGCCAGGGTCAGCGTCTGCTGATCGTCACGGACCCCGCGCTCATGTCGCGAGTCGCCAAGGGGGCCGACGAAGAGAGCTATGCGGACATCGGGTACCACCGCTGGGTCAGCCAGTGCGGCGCCCAGTTCATTCCGTGTGTCAGCGAGCGGCTTTATCACGAGCGTTACCAGCAGCCCGACAAGCTTGAAGACGACAAGGAGCGATCGACGAAGGCCTCGCCTCGGGGTTCGCCGGGCCGTTTCCACATCCGAAGGGCATGAACCTGATCCGGTCGGCGCTGAACATCCCCGAGCACTTCACCCCGGTCGGGATCATGCCGGTCGGTTACCCGCTACTGGACATTCCATCGCCGTCACTCAAGCGCGGAGCCGTCAAACCGGAGGACTTTACCCGCTGGAACGGCTGGTAGCTCGGTTAGTGGTAGACGGGTGCGGCGACCGGCGCCAGCTCTGGCAGCCGGCGGCGTTTGCGCCTGGTGTCCAGGGTTTCTGATGCGAAGCGATAGCCCTCCTGAAGGTAAAAGTCCGTAGCGCTGAAATCCATGGAATGACGTAAGAAGCCGGCGTCCGGCCGCAGGTGAATGATCTCGACCGATCGCCCCATCTGCTTGATCGTCCAGCGCGTCCGGTGCTGCGCCGCGATCTGGAACGTGTGGTCGACGATGGCATTCATCGACCCCAGCGGAGCGGGCAACCGTCCGGCATAGCCCGAGTCCAGTACGTAAACGCGCCGAGCCCCCAGCTCGATCGCGGTGTCGAGCCCTGTCGGATCGACCAGCCCGCCGTCCACGTGCTGCCGCCCATCGATGACGACCGGCGGGAAGACCCCGGGGATCGCTGACGACGCCAGCACCGCCGGTCCGAGCGGACCATGCGAGAACACCGCCTTGGTTCCCAGCGTCAGGTCGATGGCGACTGTGTGAAGGGGCACCGCCAGGTCTTCGAAGTTGTGGACTTGAAGATGCCGGGCGACAAACCGGGACAGGCCGCCGCCTTCATAGAGGGACGGCTTTCGCCGCACCATGTTGCGGGCGGCCCGCCACCAGACCATATCGAGCGTGCGCCGCGTCACCTGGCGCCAGACCTCTTCCAGCTTCTTCACCCACTCCAGGTCTGGCCGGTGGGCGAGCCAGGCGCCGTTCCAGGCGCCGATGGAGACCCCGACCACCAGGTCCGGCGTGATGCCCCTCTCGATGAGAGCCCGCAGCATGCCGACCTGGGCGGCCCCCCGCGCCCCACCTCCCGAAATCGCAAACGCGGTTCTGTCGTGCCGCCAGTGCAACATGCCCAGTTTTAGTGTAGGCAAGCATTGGCCGCGGCGTCTATTCCGCACTTCGCATTGGCCCTTTGCGCGCCGCGCCGAACGCATCACGCTGCTTGCTATACTTCGATATGACTCGCGCTCCTGCCTACAACCTGACGACCAACGAGTTCCAATAACACAAGGTGGTGGCCTACTGTTTTGTCTGATTTCGAGCTTTCTCAGGACTCGTCCGACTCGCAGAGCGGAAGCGCAGCGACGATGGAGGAGTTCCTCAACCAGGAGGAAGCTTCCAGCAAGCGCCTAGCCCACGGCGACATCATCGACGGCGTCGTCGTCCGGGTCGATCCCGATGAAGTCCTGGTCGATGTCGGTTCGAAGTCGGAAGGGGTCATTTCAAGCCGGGAGCTGGGGACCCGCGAAGCTGGCACCCCTGATCTGCATTCCGGTGACCGGATCAAGGTTTTCGTCCTCCAGCCTGAAAACGAGGACGGCAACGTCGTCCTCTCCCTGCGCCGGGCCCGCGCCGAGTCGGTCTGGCTGAAGGCGCAGGAACAACAGGCGACCGGCGAGATGATGGATGCGGAGGTCCGCGAGCAGAACAAGGGCGGTTTGATCGTGAACATCCTGGGCCTGCGCGGCTTCCTTCCCACATCTCAAGTGTCCCGGAGCTACAGCGCGAACCTGCAGGAGCTGGTCGGGCAGCGGATCGGCGTCAAGATCCTCGAGGTCAACCGCAAGCGCAATCGGCTGATCGTCAGCCAGAAGGCCGCATTCGACGAGGACCGGGCCCGCCAGCGCGGCGAGCTATTCGAAAAGCTCAAGGTCGGCGACGAGATCCAGGGCAAAGTGTCGGGCCTGACGACCTACGGCGCCTTCGTCAACCTGGGCGCCGCCGACGGGCTTATCCATATCTCCGAGCTCTCCTGGGACCGGGTGGCGAATGTCGCCGACGTGCTAACGGTCGGCCAGGACGTGCAGGTCAAGGTGATCAAACTGGACCCGGATACGTCGCGCATTTCCCTGAGCCTGCGCCAGCTGGGCCAGGACCCCTGGGACCACATCGAGAAGCGCTTCCCGCCCGGCGCCATCGTCGAGGGCGAGGTCACGAAGATCAAGAAGTACGGTGCCTTCCTTCAAATCGGCGACGGCATCGAGGGTCTACTGCACATCTCCGAGCTCGCCTGGGAGCACGTCGAACACACCGAAGACGTCGTCCACGTGGGAGAGAAGCTACGGGTCCGCGTGTTGCAGGCGGATCGGAGCCGGCGGCGAATCAGTCTCTCACTCAAGCAGGCCGAGGAACCTGCGGGTGGCCGCCCCGAGGACGCCGACGTCTCCGACTACCCGGGCGAGATCGAGCGAGTGCCGGAAGGCGAGCGCCAGCCCGTCTATGCCGAGGTCAGCGCCGCCCCGCAAGAATAGGTCGAGGTTTCCCCTCCCCATTTGGGGAGGGTAGGGGCGGGGGTTCGGCTAAGCGATTATTAGAGTACGGCGCGTATTCACGCCGAATTTGCGCTATGCTTCCGAGAACGATTGTTTAGGCATACCCGCGGAGTGGTAACTCCCTAACGTCTCAGCTCGCGGTTGCTCCGCAGTTTCAGTACGAAAGTCTTGCGAGAAATCCGGGTATCGTTATAAGTAACAGAGAAGTCAGTCGGAGGATATTGGTTGTACCCCTTTGAACGGTTTACGGAGCGAGCGAAAAAGGTCCTGACGCTGGCCCAGGAAGAGGCCGAGCGCTCGCATCACTCATATATCGGCACCGAGCATCTGCTCCTTGGGCTGCTGCGCGAGGGCGAAGGCCTCGCCGCCAAGGTGCTGAACAATCTCGGGGTGGAGATCAACAAGGTCCGCGCCACTATCGAGTCGGTGCTGGGCCGCAACGAGCGCATCATCATCCAGCAAATCATTCCCACCTCCCGGGTAAAGAAGGTCATCGAGATCTCCTTCGAGGAAGCCCGCCGGATGGGCAACAACTACGTGGGCACCGAGCACCTGCTGCTTGGCTTGCTGATCGAGGGCGAGGGCATCGCCGCCCACGTGCTCGAAGACCTGGGCGCCAACCTCGAGAAGGTGCGCGGCGAGATCGACCGCCTGCTCCACGAGAGCGGCCTCGATGAGGAAGCGACCCAGAGCAAGAAGCCGTCCAAGACGCCTCTGCTCGACCAGTTCTGCCGTGACCTCACCGACCTGGCCGCAAAGAACACGCTCGATCCCGTGATCGGCCGCGAGACCGAGATCGAGCGGGTGGTGCAGATCCTCTCTCGCCGAACGAAGAACAACCCGGCGTTGATCGGCGAGCCGGGCGTCGGCAAGACGGCGATCGCCGAAGGCCTGGCCCAGCAGATCGTGCTCGGCAACATCCCCGAGTCGCTGCGTGGCAAGCGGGTGCTCACCCTCGACATGGGGGCCCTGGTCGCCGGCACCAAGTACCGCGGCGAGTTCGAGGAGCGCCTGAAGAAGATCCTCGACGAGATCCGCTCCAGCCGCGAGGTCGTCCTCTTCATCGATGAACTCCACACCCTGGTCGGCGCCGGTGCCGCCGAGGGCGCGATCGATGCGGCCAACATCCTCAAGCCGGCCCTGGCACGCGGCGAGATCCAGTGCATCGGCGCAACCACGCTGAACGAGTATCGCAAGTACATCGAGAAGGACGCCGCCCTGGAGCGGCGCTTCCAGCCCGTCTTCGTCGACGAGCCGTCGCTGATCGAGACGATCTCCATCCTGCACGGCGTCAAGGCCCTCTACGAGAAGCACCACCGGGTCAAGGTCACCGACAAGGCGATCAAGGCGGCGGCCGAACTGTCCGTCCGCTACGTATCTGACCGCTCCCTGCCGGACAAGGCCATCGATCTGATGGACGAGGCCTCGGCGCGCGTCCGCATGAAGTTGACGACGACGCCGCCGGAACTGAAGACCATGCAGAAGGAGATCCGCGAGCTCCAGATCAAGAAAGAAGAAGCGATCGCCAACCAGGACTACGAGACGGCGGCCTCCTTCCGGGACAAGGAAAAGAAGCTCAAGGATAAGTACGTCAAGGAAGAGATGGAGTGGCGCGACAAACTGGGCGCCACCGTCCCAGAAGTGGACGAAGAGAACATCGCGGAGATTGTCAGCTCCTGGACCGGCGTGCCCGTGTCACGCCTCGTCGAGGAGGAGTCCGCCCGCCTGCTGCGGATGGAAGACGACATCCATGCGCGCCTGATCGGCCAGGACGATGCGGTGAAGGTCATCTCCCAGGCGGTGCGCCGGGCGCGTGCCGGCCTCAAGGATGCCCGGCGGCCGATCGGATCGTTCATCTTCCTCGGGCCCACGGGGGTTGGCAAGACGGAGTTGGCTCGCCAGCTGGCCCGCTTCCTCTTCGACAACGAGGACGCTATCGTGCGCCTCGACATGTCGGAATTCATGGAGCGCCACACGACGGCGCGGCTGGTCGGCTCTCCGCCCGGCTACGTAGGCTACGACGAGGGCGGCCAGCTGACCGAGGCGATCCGCCGGCGGCCCTACTCGGTAGTGCTGTTCGACGAGATCGAGAAGGCGCACCCCGAAGTCTTCAACATGCTGTTGCAGATCCTGGAGGATGGCCGGCTGGCGGACGCCAAGGGCAAGCAGGTCAACTTCGCCAACACGATCGTGATCATGACCTCGAATATCGGCGTTGCGAATCTACAGCAGGCCACCACCTCCCTCGGATTCCAGCCGTCCATGCAAATCGGCACGACCCAGGAAGAGAAAGAGCACGGCAAGATGCGCGAGAAGATCATGGACGAGCTGAAGAAGACCTTCCGTCCCGAGTTCCTGAACCGCGTCGATGCCGTAGTCGTCTTCAAGGCGCTTTCGCCGGCGGAGATGCGGCAGATCGTGGACCTCCTCGTCGCCAAGGTGGCGCAGCGGCTCGAGGAGCACGAGATGAAGCTCGAGGTCACCGCCGAGGCCAAGGACTACCTGGCCAAGGAAGGCTACGACAAGATCTACGGCGCCCGCCCCCTGCGGCGGGTGATCCAGCGCGTGATCGAGGACCCGTTGTCCGAGACGCTGCTGACCACCAAGTTCAGCGCCGGCGACTCGGTGGTGGTGGAAATGGTGGATGGCCAGATCAAGCTGACGCCGATCCAGAAACCGCGCGAGCCAAAGGCCGAAAAGCCGGAGAAGCCGGAGAAGCCCGAGAAGCCACCCAAGGAGCCGGTCGCGGGCAAGGGTAAGGGCGAAAGCTAAGCCAAAAGAAAAGACAAAACCGCCGGCTCTTTCCGGCGGTTTTTCTTTTGAGTAAACAAGGGTTTCTGGAGCGGGCCGGACTCGGGCAGCCAGGCGCAATAATCCTGCCGGCTCCTGCTTCCTCGAATACGGCGGCGATGGCCGCTTGACGTCTGTCATGTATTTCAGTAAGGTCACTCCCGACAGAATTGCCCACTACTTCCGCGCTTCCCCTATCGCCGGCCGCTCGTAGGTTCATCGTCCACTGGGGTGAGATGGGCTCTCCCTGGGGGGTCAACCGGACCGTCGCGCAGATCCACGCCCTGCTCTACATCGCGCCGCGTCCACTGACGGCAGAGGAGATCGCGGCGACGCTTTCTGTGGCGCGGTCCAACGTGAGCACCAGCCTGCGCGAGTTACAGGGGTGGGGGATCGTGCGCGTGGCGCACGTCCTGGGCGACCGCCGGGACTATTTCGAGTCGATGCGCGACGTCTGGGAAATGTTCAAGATCATCCTCGAGGAACGGAAGCGTCGCGAGGTCGATCCCACGCTCGCCGTCCTGCGCGAGTGCGTTCAGTTGGTCGAGAAGGGGCGGCCAGTCGACGCCGAGGCGAAACAGCGCCTCGGTGACCTGCTCGACTTCATGGAGACCATGGACAGCGCCTACCGGGAGTTCCGGTCCCTGTCGATCGCTGATCTGCGGCGGTTCCTCAAGCTGCGCGGAGGCATGCGCAAGGTCGCGGGTCTGATCCTCTCCCGCTAGCGAATCGTTACCCGCCCGCCTTGCCACGCTTGTGATTTCAGTATATTCTGAAATCGGAGAAATACAATGAGCCGGCCAGGTGTCGCGCTCGAGTTGGCGTCCGCGAGCCGCAGCAGGGCCTCCACGGCGGGTCGTCCCGTTGGCTGGCTGCCGTTGCTCGTGCTGCCCGCTGGCGTCCTCGTCTTTGGGCGGCAGCTCGCTCCCTGGGCCTTGATGTGGGCCCTGTCAATCGCGATCTACGCCGCCCTCAAGTGGATGAGCTGGTGGCGGGCTCGCGTAACCGCCGGACCTGCCTCCCGCGGTCGATCGCTGGCCTATCTCGTTGCCTGGCCGGGCATGGATGCGCCGAGCTTCCTCAACCCCAGGCTGCGGGCGGCCAACGTGTCGCGGGGCGAGCTGGGTAGAGCGGTGGCCGCCACGGTGCTGGGCGTGATGCTGCTCTACGTTGCCGCGCGCCTCATCCCGATGACGCTGCCGCTGCTCGCCGGTTGGACCGGACTGTTCGGCCTGATCTTCGTGCTCCACTTTGGCAGCTTTCGGTTGCTTTCCATCTGGTGGCGCCGGCTTGGCATCGAGGCGGCGCCGCTGATGCAGGCGCCCATCGCGGCGAAGTCGGTGGGCGAGTTCTGGGGCGCCCGCTGGAACACCGCGTTTCACGTGCTGGCGCGTGACTATGTGGTCCAGCCGCTGCGGAGGCGCATTGGGACACCGGCGTCCACCCTCGTGGCCTTCGTGGCGTCGGGTTTGGTGCACGACCTCGTGATCTCGGTTCCGGCCGGAGCCGGCTATGGCTTGCCGACCGCCTACTTCTCCCTGCAGGGCCTGGCCTTGCTCCTCGAGCGGTCGACCGCGGGCCGTCGTCTCGGTCTCGGCCGTGGTATCCGCGGCCGGCTGTTCACCATTGCCGTCACGTCGCTACCAGCCTTCTGGCTCTTCCATCCGGCATTCGTGCTCAACGTGGTAGTTCCCTTCCTTCGGGTGGTGGCTGCAAGATGACCACCCTGAGCTTCGCCATCTGGCTCGCCGGGACCATCCAGATGGTGATCGCGGCGGCCAACCTGGTCGTGGCCAAGAAGCTCGATTACCGGACGAACGTCGCGAGGCTGACGCCTATCGTCGGTCAGGTCTTCGCGGTGCATGCCGTGTACATCGTGCTCATCCTCGTCTGGTTCGGCGCTCTTTGCCTGCTCTTTGCCCAGCAGCTGGCAACTGGCGACGCACTTGCCCGCTTCCTGGCCGGCGGCCTGGCCGGGTTCTGGGGACTTCGTGCCATCGTCCAGCTCACCCTCTACGACAGGCAGGTGCGCAAAGAGCACCGCCTGCAGGACGTTGCATTCCTGCTGGCATGCGCCCTCTTGACCGGGATCTTCCTGACGGCTGCCCTGCATTGACATGACCGCAGTCTTCGACCTGGCGCTCTGGCTCGCGGGGCTCGGCCATTTCTGTCTTCTGGGGGCAAGCTTCCAGGTCCCCGGGCGCCTGAATTGGAAGCAGGACCTCGCCAAGCTTCAACCCTTCAATCGCAAGCTGATGTGGACCTACGGCGCCTTCACCGTGCTGACCATCGTCGCCTTCGGTGTCCTGACCCTCACCCTGCACGACGAGTTCCTCCATGGCGATCCGGCGGCCATGGGGCTCGCCGCCTTCATCGCGGTGTACTGGATCGCGCGCATCGTCGTCGATGCGCTCTATTTCAAGCACGCTGATTGGCCGGCCGGCCGATCCTTTGTCGCCGGCCATCTCATGCTTACCGGATTGTTCATCGCGCTGGCGTCGACCTATGCCGGCCTGGTCGCCTGGCGTCTGCTGGTGCGCGGTGCCTGACTGGTCCTATCATCCGCTGCTGAAACCGCTTACGGCCTGGCTTCCGGCGGCGACGCGCCGAACCCTGGCCCTGCGCGGCCTCCAGGCGGTCACCGCGGTCCCGGGCGGTTTTCTTCTCGTGGACTTTCTCGGCCGGATGTCGCCGGACCGAAGCCTGGAGACCTCGCCCTATGCCACGCCACTGGCTAGCCCGATCGGCCTTGGCGGTGGAGTCGACCCCGATGCGCTCGCCATCGGCGCGCTCGGCCGCCTTGGCTTCGGCTTCATCGAGGTGGGACCCTACGCGCTCGGCACCGACGATCACCAGCGCGGCGTCCGGGCGCCATTGACCGCGGGCTTCGAGCCGCACCGGCTCGGCGCCCGCCTTCGATGCCGGCCTCGCCATTCGTCGGTTTGGCTCAGGCTGGCGCTCGTCGAGCGTGACGCGGGCGCGGTCCTGAACGTCGAGCGCCTGCTCGAGTCGGTGAACGGCGCGATCGATGTCGTCACCGTCAGCATCCTTGAGACAGAGACCGCGGCATCGCGCAATACCGACACCAGTGGCACCTGGCGCCGCCTTCTGCGCGTGTGCCGGGAGCATGGTGTCTCAACCATCCTCGCCGACTATCCACGCGCGAGCCCGCTATCCGCGATCCAGCCGGCCCTCGAAGCGGGCGCCGGCGGCCTCGTTTTGCGGAGCCCGATCGAGCAGAGCGACAGCATCGACATGCGGACCACGCTTCAAGAGCTCCGCAGCGCCGTGCCGAGCCCGGGTCTGATCGTCGTCGCCGGTGGGGCTCGCTCACCTCGCGACATCCTGGAAGCCTTCGACGCGGGCGCGGACCTCGTTGCCGTCGATCAAGGACTCATCGAGGCCGGCCCCGGCCTGGCGAAACGCAGCAACGAGGCACTGGTCGTGATGCGGAACAGGGCCGCTTCGAGAAACGCGGCGCAAGGGCCGCCGCCAGCGTCTGCGACCGTGCGGAGGTCCGCCTGGACGTGGCTCTTCTTGCTCGGTCTGGGCATGCTGACTGCCGGCGCCGTCATCTTCTGGGTGGGTCTGACCCGCGTCCTGCTCCCCTACGACGAAGCCTTCCTCGGCATCGCTCGGGAGGATCTCACGTCCATCAATCCTCGGCTCATTGGTTTCATGCGGCATGACCGAATCACGCTGGCGGGGACCCTGATGTCGATCGGCATCCTGTACGCATCACTGGCGTGGAATGGCGTCCGAAATGGCCAGCGCTGGGCGCGAGACGCCGTCCTTGGATCAGGCGTCGCCGGCTTCGCCAGTCTCTTCCTTTTCCTGGGCTTTCACTATGTCGATCCCCTGCACATCGTTCTCTCGGGCGGCCTCTTTCCGTTGTTCCTCCTCGGTGTTCTCGTGCCGGTGCGCTCGCGGCCACCCGCCACGCTGGACCTGGACAATGACTCGAGCTGGCGCCTCGGCATGTTCGGCCAGCTACTCTTCATCGGTCTCGCCGCCGGTCTGATCGGCGCAGGCCTGACCATCACGAGCGTCGGCGTAACGCGAGTGTTCGTGTTTTCCGATCTGCAATATCTTCAAACGACGGCTGCCGCGATCGGTGACGCCAACGCGCACCTGTTGCCGCTGATTGCGCATGATCGCGCCGGGTTCGGTGGGGCACTGGCGTCGGATGGGATCGTGGTGCTGCTCGTGTCGCTGTGGGGCCTTCGGCGTGGCGAGCGCTGGGTCTGGTGGACCTTGCTGAGTGCCGGCCTTACCGGCCTCGGCTGCGGCGTTTACGCGCACGTTGCCGTGGGCTATCTCGAGTTTGGCCACCTCTTGCCGCTGGCCCTGTCGGCCGTCGTCTTCATCGCCGCCCTCTGCCTGACCGCTCCATTCCTCTTGACACGACGACCGAGCAGCCTATAGTCGGGGCCTGAGGAGTGGTCATCCCGGCGACGGGCCGGGTCGAGCCAAAAGGGGCTCAAAGGAGATCGAACATGGCAGAAGCCGGTACGAAGCTCAGCCTCGACCAGAAGGTCCAGACAATTCGCGACGGATTCGAGGCATTCAAGCGAGGCGACCTCAAGAGGGTCGCTGAGCTGTTCACCGAGGATGCCGTCTGGCACGGCCGCGGAAGCACAAAGTTTGGCGGGGACTTCAAGGGCAAGGAAGCCCTGATGGGCAACATGGCCCAGTTCGCGCAGACCTTCCAGGACATCCGGCTGGACATCCACGACATTCTCGCGAACGACAAGCATGTTGTTGCGCTCGTCAACAGTTCCGTCAAGCGAGACGGGAAGACCTACGCCGACCAGCAAACCTTCGTGTTCCATGTGACCGACCAGGGCAAGACCACCGAGACCTGGGTTGTCAGCGATACGGAACAGCTGAAGAAGAGCCTCGAAAGCTGAGGCAGGAGGAAAGTATGGCGGACGCCGGAACCAAACTGACACCGCAACAGAAGATCGAGATGGCCCGCAAGGCCATCGAGGGAACGAGCCGCGGCGAGGTCAATCCCGAAGGCTTCGCCAGAGAGGCGGTCATGCGGGGCTCGCTGATGGGAGAGATCAAGGGGCGAGACGCGGTGGTCGCGGCGCTGAAGAAGATTCCGACGATGTTCGAGGAATTTCGACAGCAGCCACACGCGATCCTGGCTGACAACGACCACGTCGTGGCGCTCATCAACCTGAAGGTCAAGTCCGGCGGGAAGACCGTCGAGGCGCAGCAGGTGATGGTCGTCCACACCAACGACCAGGGCCAGGTCACAGAGCTCTGGGCCATGATCGAACCCGAGGCTCTGAAGCAGATCCAGAAGCGCTAGCACGTCCGGCGTAGGGACCCGCCGGTCGCGTGGCCGGCGGGTTTTTTGTTGCACAACCGTCACGGAAGTTCGAGCCGCCAGGCCCGATATAGCGGTGTGGCGGTCTGCAAGACCTGCGGCTGCGCAATCCCGCTCGGCAGCAAGGGCTGCGACATGTGTGCGGCCATCGGCGCGGTGGCCCCGGCCGAGCAGCCACCGGTGTGGCAAGCCCCGATCCAATCGCCGGCTCCGACCGAGCTCGCCTCCTCGGCCGCGAGCTGGGCCGCGAGTGGCGGCGCTGCCCGTCCGGCCCTTCCCGCCGACATTCAGAAGGCGCAGAAGCGCGTCAGACAGGCCTGGCAGTTCATCGCCTTCATCGGCGCCCTCTCGGTCGTCGCCGGCACCGTCGCCGAGTTGGGCAACATCGACCTCCTGCAGAACTACTTCGACTGGTACTCGGTGGCCGAGGGGGCGATCTTTCTCCTGCTCGCCTATTTCGTCCGGCGGGGTTCCCTGATCGCGCTCGGGATCGCCATCGGACTCTATGCGCTCGATACGGTCGCGCTCTTCGCCACTGGACACTTCGGCATCATCCGGATCCTCATCCTGCTCTTCCTGCTGCGCTCGCTCGGCTCCGCGAACCTGCTGCGGCAACATCGCAAGGCGCTGGCCCAGCAGGCCTCCGCGCAGGAGCAGCCGCGCGCGGCGTAGTCGCGCTAGCCGCTGCCGACGATATCGACGAGCGTATCTGGCAATCCGAACCAGGCGCGCAGCGTTGGTCCGCTGACTTCGACGGTCTTGCTGCTGCCGCGGACGCGAACGCCGACCAGCCTGCCGGATGAATCCTTCTGTAGCACCTCGATGCCCAGCAGGCGATCACCGATGTCGTTGCCGTTATCCCGCAGGATGGTGGCCGCTCCGCTGCCCGTAAACGGCCCCACCTGCCAGGAGGGACCCCGGTCCAGGGGATCGGCGATCCCCGTCAGATAGCCGAGGTGAGAGCGAAGCTGCGGGCCATGGTCCCATCCGACGAACCGGAACTCACTGCTCTCGGTGTGCCCGCCATCGGAGGCCATGTAGAAGGCGGTGATGAGCTCGCCCTGATAGGTCAGCACCTGGCCGCGCGTCGCGTCAACTGCCGCATTCGACTCCGCCCGCTGGTCGGTCAGTCCGCTGTACGCCTGATCCGATTCACTCGCCCGGAGGTCGAAATCGCCACCCTGGCCGACCTTTCGAATGGCAAAGGTGCGGCCGGCGATGGCCTGCGCCTTCAGCGCCTCCACCCCCCAGTAGGGCGGCATCTCGGCCGGGACCACGCCCTTCAGGTAGTCCTCCATTGGCAAGACGTTGACTGGAAGGATGGTCGCCCCGCCCTTTGGAATGATCTGCAGGGAGCCGGCATAGCGGCGCTGCTCGGCACCGGTCCGAAAATCGCCGCCCATGATCTGCATGATGTTCGTGCGAATGCCCGCCGCGCTCGTCGTATGAATCGTGAGAGGGTGAGCGATCACGACGGGTGTTCCGCGGGAGCCGTCGGCCGCCAGGGTAAAGGCCTCAGCCTGGCCTGACGCGCTGGCGTCGAA
>Ga0209805_1000829_pt1 | contig 19010 bp, 18 predicted proteins | sample GraSoiAngelo_148_FD_185905 | JGI IMG/M metagenome (GOLD analysis project Ga0209805, IMG submission 185905) | Grasslands soil microbial communities from the Angelo Coastal Reserve, California, USA - 14_1009_09_20cm (SPAdes) (version 2) | ecosystem: Environmental > Terrestrial > Soil > Grasslands ... | reverse complement strand
CCTGTCGCCGCCGATTCCATGGCCGGCTCGAACGCAAACGGCGCGCTCGCCTGGGCCGGGGCAGGCGCGAGCAGCAACACCAGGGGCAGCACGAATAGGCACCGGAGCCGGCGCGCCATCGCCCCAATAACGTTCTCTCTTACACGAATCTTGTCAATTCGGTTTCCACCTCGGGTACCAGCCTTCCGGGGCGCGCGGGCCGGTCAGGCGGTGAGGCCGAGGTCTTCCCAGTCGACGGCGAGGACGGCGGCCAGCTCCCTGAGAGCGACCTGCCAGGCCTCGGGTGCGGTGTCCCAGCTGAACTCCCCGTCGGCGACGCGAGCCGCGGCTTCGACGTCCTGGTTGATCCGGATCAGGCCGCGCGCCGCTCCAAGATCTTCGGCCAGGTGCCCCAGGTCAAGGCGACCGCCGGATCGGGGGACCTTGTTCACGACAACCGTGAAGGAGCTCGAGCCCGCCAGCCGCAACGCCGCTCCGGCGACAAGGCTGGCGGTGGGCGGCTCCGCGTCGGAGACCAGCACCAGCTGGTCCGCGGCCTCCATGGCCGCGCGCGTCGCCTGGTCCTGGAGGCCGGCCCCGCAATCCAGCACGATGATGCCGGCCAGCTCCTGGAGGCGGCGGATGACGCGGTCGTAGGCGTCATGGTCCAGCTTCTCCATGCGCTCGGGCTCGGTCGGCGCGGGCAGGACGAGGAGGCCATGCGAGGCGCGCCCGAGGCAGCGCTCCAGCATGGTCACGGTGAGTGCCGGCTGGTGGATCACGTCCAGCAGGTCATCGACGAAGATCGGGTGCTCGGGCGCCAGCGAGCGGCCCAGCGTGCCGTAATCCGGGTTGCTATCCACCGCGATGACACGGTCGCTCCGGATCATCGCCAGCAGCGTTCCCAACAGAGCCGCGGTCGTGGTCTTGCCGACGCCGCCCTTCGGCGAGATCACCGCGATCGTCGCGCACCTGGTCAGGCGGGGCGCGGAGATCATCTCGTCGAGCTGGCTCCGATAGTCGCTGTCGTGCCAGGCGCCGCGGGCGCGCTCCAGGGCCGAGTGCGTGCGCGGGATCCGGAGTCGCTCGGCGCTTGCGGCCGCCGCCAGCTCGCCCGATTTCCGGCTCGGACCGGGCGCCACCAGCGCCTCACCCATAGCTTGCAGCCGCCGCGGGAGGGCCGTCGGCGGTGGCAGCTTGACCCGGCGGGCGACCGGCCGCGGCGTGTCCGCGGTGGAATCGGTCGGCGGCGCCGGCTGGAGGGGGGCGCCGACGACGTCGCGCAGCTGGATCAGCGACTCCTCGCCGAGGTCGTACTGGCTGAGCGTGCGGTTCCCGAGCAGCACTTCGCCATCGGGGAGCGCCAGCACCCATTGCGACCGGTCGCCAGCCTCGCCGGCAGGCGGGATGCCGCAGACCTCCAGGAGGCGCGGCACCAGCTCGGCGATCGGGGTGTCCGTGGGGAGCACCACTTCCACCCGCCGGCTGCCGGAGTCGACGGTCAGAAGTAGCTGCTCCGAGCTCATGGTCTCAACCTCTGCGGCGGCTACCCTACGCCATCCGAGCGAAAGTTCGCCATACCCTCCGGTCAACTTAAAGTGATACTCAGACTGTAGGGTTTAATACGGAAATGCCTGGCAGCCCCAGCAGCCCGCAGCCGGTCACCGACTGGCGCCCGGAATACATTCCTGCCTACCTTTCGAACGGGATGATCGGGCTCCGGGCCGGCCCGTTTCCCCTCCTCGGCGGCATAGCAACGCTGGACGGGCTGGCCTCGATCCAGGCCGACGAACGCGTGGTGGGATTCTCGCGGGCACCATACCCACTGGCCGGTGACGTGGGCGTCGACGGCTATTCGCTGCAGGCCCTGCCGCAACGCGCGCAGCTCCTGGAGCAGGTCTACGACTTCGGCGCCGGCGAGCTGCGCACGCGCTTCAAGTTCGCCGGGAAAGACGCCGACGTGATCCTCGAGGTGCTCACCTTCTGCAGCCGCTCGCAGCCTTCGCTGGTGGTCCAGGAGATCGTCGCGGAGGTGACGGCGGCCTGCCGCCTGCGGCTGTCGGCCATGGTCGATCCGACAGGTGTGCCCGGCCGCTGGCTCAACCGCGAGACCAGGATTCCTGGCGCCGGCAACCCGCTGGTAGATGGCTGCCTGCAGTGGGAGGCCTGGGGCGGGTTGACCACCTGCGGTGCCGCTTATCACACGGATTTCGCCGGCGACGAGGCTCCCCGGCGCAGCCTCGACGAAACCCTGCTGATGCCCCTCGAGACAACTTACGAGGTGGCGGCGCGACCTGGGCGGAAGTACCGGCTCCGGCAGCTCACCAGTCTCGTCTGCAGCCAGCTGCATCAGGAGCCCCACCGCCAGGCGACCCGTCTGGCGACAGTCGGGGCGCTCCTGGGTTTCGAGGAGCTTCGCGCAGAGAACCAGCGCGCCTGGAACGAACTCTGGAAGGGTCGCGTAGTTCTCGGCGGCGCCGAGCGGCGCTGGCAGGGACTTGTTGATGCGGCTTTTTTCTACCTGCACGCGTCCGCGCACGCCTCTTCGCTCTTCAGTACCTCGATGTTCGGGCTCGCCTACTGGCCCAACTACCACTACTACCGCGGCCACGTCATGTGGGATATCGAAGCGTTCGCCTTTCCGCCTCTGCTCCTGACCGATCCCGAGGCCGCGGCCGCACTGCTCAGTTTTCGGAGCCGCGGCCTGACCGCTGCGGAGGACAACGCCGCCCTCCGCGGGCGCCTGGGCATCCAATTCCCGTGGGCGAGCAGCCCGCTGCACGGTCACGAGGTCCTGCGCACCGACACAACCGTGGTGAACCTGGAGGAGCACGTGAACATGGCCGTGGCGCGGGCCTTTGCCCTCTACTGGCAGATCACCGGCGACGAGGACTTCTTGCGCGACCAGGCGTGGCCGGTCCTGTCCGGCGTGGCCCGCTGGATTCTGAGCCGCGCGTCAAAAACACCCCGAGGGCTCGAGATCCTGCGCACCTTGGGGATCGCCGAAGGACGTGAGCAGCCGATCGACAACAGCTCTTATGTGAACCTGGCAGCGGCGGCGACGCTGCGGGAGGCGGCCCGGGCGGCGCACCGGCTGAGCCGGTCCGGGGGCGGCGAGCATTGGCGCCAGGCCGCCGAGCGTTTCTACATTCCGACCGACGCCGAGACCGGCGTCATCCTCAACCACGAGCGGTTCAGCACCGCCGAGCCAGGCCCGGTCGGAGCCACCCCGGAAACGCTGGCGGCGCTGCTGGTCTTCGGCGAGCGGCTGCCGCCGGGACAGGAGCAGGCCACCATCGCTTTCTACCTGGACCGGGTCGAGCCTTACCTCGGCCACCCGATGATGAGCGCGCCGCTCGGCGCGTTCGCCGCCTGGCTCGGAGATCGCGACCGGGCCGCCAGCCTCTATGAGGCCGGCTACTCCGAGTTCGTAAACGAGCCTTTCTTGGACCCGAACGAGTTCAGCCGGACCCGCTACCCGGACAAGCCGGTCACAGGCCCTTTCTTCGCCAACCTGGGCGGGCTGCTGCACACCCTTCTCCTCGAGCTGCCCGGGCTGCAGCCGAGCCCCGACGATCCAGGGAGCTGGCCGGCGCGCCCCGTTTGCATGCCGTCCCTCTGGGATTCGGTTGAAGTGGAAAGGCTCTGGATTCGGGGCGCACCAATCGGCTTGCGGGCCCGTCATGGAGCGGAGCGCGCCGAGCTGGTTCCGGGCTGAAGGCTAGAAGTCCTTCCGGCCCTCGAAGTGCCGGAGCACCTCTGGGCGAGCGGCCTCGAACAGGGCCAGCCGGTGCCCGCCAGGCGTCGTGAAGGAGCAGACCGGACCTGGCGGGATCTCGATCGTCAGGCCGCGCTGCCAGCCGCGCCCGGCGAGGTCCTTCATCGCCTTCTGGAGATTCGCAACCCGGTAGATGAGGATGGGCCGGTCGCCCTCAACATGGTCGGCCAGGAGCAGGTGCGGCGGGCCTGACGCGAGTTCGAGCATCGCCACGCGTGCGCCCATCCCCTCGACCGCAAACACCAGCCTCGCCCCGAGGACATCGACGAAATAGGCGGCATCGGCGGCAACGTCGCGGCTGGGAGAGTAGATGTACTCGAGCTGTTCGAAGAGGGCTTCGCTGATCGCCCAGAGGGTAGCCTAGCTGCGGCGGCGTTTGACGCGCCGCGCCGAGTGCGCTTGCTGGAGGAAGTCATGCCATGAAGCTTGGGGTCCTCACCGCCCTCTACGCCGACCGCCCGCTGGAGGCCGTCCTCGACATCGTCAAGGAGGCCGGGCTCGACTGCGTCGAACTCGGGGCCGGCAACTACCCGGGCGACGCCCACCTGAAGGCGGCCGAGCTGCTCGAATCCGAAAGCAGCCGCAAAAGACTCCAGCAAGCGATCGCCAGCCGCGGGCTCGAGGTCAGCGCCCTCGCCTGCCACGGCAATCCACTCCATCCTCGGACCGAGATCGCGCAGGCCAGCCACGCGGTCTACCGGCGGGCCGTGGAGCTGGCCCAGAAGCTGGAAGTGCCCTGTGTCAACCTCTTCAGCGGCTGTCCTGGCGACTCCGACCAGGCGCGCTTCCCGAACTGGGTCACCTGCGCCTGGCCGACCGATTTCCAGGAGGTGCTGGACTGGCAGTGGCGGGAGAAGGTCATCCCCTACTGGAAGGCCGAGGCGGCCTTCGCGGCCGAGCGCGGCGTCCGCCTTGGTTTTGAGATGCATCCAGGCTTCGTCGTCTACAACCCCGCCACGCTGCTGCGCCTGCGCGAGGCCTGCGGGGATGCGGTCGGCGCCAACTTCGATCCCAGCCACCTCTTCTGGCAGGGCATCGACGTTCCGGTCGCGATCGCCGAGATTGGCCGGGCCGGCGCTCTCCACCACGTCCACGCCAAGGACACCGCCATCGACCCGGTCAACACGGCTCGCAACGGGGTTCTCGACACGACGCCGCTGGACCAGGTCGGGCGCCGCTCGTGGGTTTTCCGGACGGTCGGCTACGGACACGGCGAGATCGACTGGAAGCGCATCCTGACGGCGCTTCGCCTGGCGGGCTATGAGGGCGCGCTCTCGATCGAGCATGAGGACGCTCTTTTCTCGGTCGACGAAGGCTTTCGCAAATGCGTCGCCTTCCTGCGTCAGATCATGCCGAGTGAGCCGCCACTCGCTGAGGCCTGGTGGACGCATTGACCGAGATCGGCGTCGGGATGCTCGGCTACGCCTTCATGGGCAAGGCTCACGTGAACGCATACAGGACGCTGCCCTACATGATCCAGCCGCCGCCGGCGCTGCCCCGCCTGGAGGCCATCGCGGGGCGGGACGCGGTCGCCGTCCGAGAGGCTGCTGAACGCTACGTACAGGACGCTGCCCTACATGATCCAGCCGCCGCCGGCGCTGCCCCGCCTGGAGGCCATCGCGGGGCGGGACGCGGTCGCCGTCCGAGAGGCTGCTGAACGCTATGGCTTTCGCAAGTCCTACACCGACTGGCGGCAGCTGGTGGCCGATCCCGCCGTCGCGCTGCTCGACAACGGCGGCCCCAACGACGTGCACGCCGCGCCTTGCATCGCGGGCGCTAAGGCTGGCAAGCACCTCCTCTGCGAGAAGCCGCTGGCGCGCGACGGGGCCGAGGCCAAGCAGATGCTGGCCGCCGCCAGCCGGGCCCACGTCAAGCACATGGTCGCCTTCAACTACCGGTTCGTGCCGGCGGTCCGCCAGGCGTACGAGCTGATCCGGGCCGGCGAGCTGGGCGAGATCCGCCACTTCCGGGCGCACTACCTGCAGGACTGGATCACAGACCCCGAGTTTCCCCGCGTCTGGCGGCTGGATCGGAAGGCGGCCGGCAGCGGCGCGCTCGGTGACCTGGGCGCCCACGTCGTCGACCTCGCCCGCTTCCTGGTCGGGGAGCTGAAGTCAGTCGCGGCGCTGACCAGGACTTTCATCAAGGAGCGCCCGCTGCCCACCGCATCAAAGGTTCCCCGCGGAGCGCGTGCAGCGGCGGGTGGCAAGCGCGCGCCGGTGGACGTTGACGACACCTTCGCGGCCGCGATCGAGCTCGAGGGGGGTGCCACAGGCACGCTCGAAGCGACCCGCCTGGCGCTCGGCCGCAAGAACCACATGGGGTTCGAGATCAACGGCTCCAGGGCGTCGCTCAGCTTCGACCTGGAGCGTCTCAACGAGCTCAACCTCTATCGGGGCGACGGCCGCCCCGAGACCAAGGGTTGGACCGAGGTGCTGGTCACCGAGCCCGAGCATCCTTTCATCAAGAACTGGTGGCCGCCGGGGCACGTGATCGGCTGGGAGCATACCTTCGTGCACGAGATCGCGCACCTGCTGGACGCCATCGCCAACGACCGCGACGTGGCGCCTCTCGGCGCCACCTTCGAAGACGGCTACCGGGCGGCGGTCATCTGCGACGCCATCCTGGAGTCCGCCCGAGAAGGGCGCCGGGTGGAGGTCGGACGCTAAGGGAGCCGCGGTCAGAGCTCGAAGAAGACGGTCTCCCCTTCGCCCTGGAGGCGGACGTCGAAGCGCAGGTTCCCTCCGTCGGGTTGGGCGATCAGGGTTACCCGCCGGCCAGGCTCGACCTGGCTCAAGACCCAGTCCGATGCATTTGCGACCCCCTCGTCCGGGAAGTAGATCCGCGTCACCAAATGCCGTAGGAGGCCGCGAGCGAAGACGTTCAGGTTCAGGTGCGGCGCCTGCGTCGAGCCGTCCGGGCCGGGCAGCGGCACGGGCTTGCTGAGCGTGAAGTGGAAGACGCCTTCGAGGTCGGTCGCACAGCGCACAAACTGCTCTCCCTGCCAGGCCTCCAGCAGCCCATCCGGCACCGGTTCGCCGGCGCCGTCCAGCAGCTGGCCTTCGATCCTCAGCCTGGCGGCGCCGTCGCTGGTCCTGCCCGACTCGGAATCGCCGGCGAAAGGCAGCGCGAAGCCGAAAAAGGGACCCACTGTCTGGGACGGCGTGGGTACCTTCATCCCCCGTCCTCTCGAGGCGTCGCCGAGCGGCCTCGCAGCACGATGTCCCAGCGATAGCCGAGGGCCCAGGCGGGCTCAGTCAGCTCGAGGTCGAAACGGGCCAGCAGGCGCTCCTGGCCGCGCGGATCGGGGATGGCTTGGAAGATCGGGTCCAGGCGCAAGAGAGGATCCCCCGGGAAATACATCTGCGTCACGACACGGCTCCCGAGCTCGGCGCCGAAGAGCGAGAAATGGATGTGGGCCGGCCGCCAAGCGTTCAGGTGGTTGGCCCAGGGGTAGGCGCCCGGCTTGACGGTCAGGAAGCGGTAGCGGCCGGCGGCATCGGTCAGGCAGCGGCCGGCGCCGCTGAAGTTCGGGTCGAGGGGAGCCGGGTGGCTGTCGGCCGGGTCGGCGTAGCGGCCGGCCGCGTTGGCCTGCCAGACCTCGACCAGCGTGCCCGCGACCGGCAAGCCGTCCGCGTCCAGAACCCGCCCGGCGACGATGATCCGCTCGCCAAGCGGCTCGCCTGGGTGCTGGCGGGTGAGATCGGCGTCCGCGGGCCGGACCGGTACACGCCCAAAGGCGGGGCCCTGGGTGTGATGGAACCATTCCGGGGGCAGCCGGACCAGCTGCCGCCGGGGCGCGCGGACGATGGTTGAGACATAGTCCGGGTGCAGGTAGGGCGGCTCGAACTCTCCCCCCACCGACCTCCCGCGGCCCGACGCGGGGAGGACCTTGGGGGGTTCTGCTGGCCTCTCCTTTTCCATATCTCCGCCCGCCGGCGAGCTTCGGGTCAAGATTAGGAGACTTTGCGGATCGGCCTCCAGGTCCCGGACTTCACCTGGCCGGGTGGTCCGGCAAAGCTGGGCGCCGACCTGGCGGAGGTGGCCCGGGCCGCTGACGAGAGCGGCTTCGAGTTCATCGGCGTTATGGATCACCTCTTCCAGATCCGCTCTGTCGGCGCCCAGACGCGCGAGATGCTGGAGGCCTACACGACGCTCGGGTTCATCGCGGGAGTGACCTCACGCGCCAAGCTCATCGCCATCGTGACGGCGGCAGCCTACCGGCATCCGGGGATGCTGGCGAAGGCGGTCACCGCGCTCGACGTGCTCTCCGGAGGCCGGGCCTGGCTCGGGATCGGCGCCGCCTGGAACGAGGAGGAGGCGCGCGGTCTGGGGATTCCGTTTCCGCCGCTCGCCGAGCGATTCGAACGGCTGGAGGAGACCCTCCAGATCTGCCTCCAGATGTGGGCCGGCGACACCACCCCCTATCGCGGCGAGCACTTCCAGCTGGAGCGGCCGCTCAACTCGCCGCAAAGCCTGAGCCGGCCCCATCCGCCGGTCATGATCGGTGGTATGGGCGAGCGGAAGACTCTCCGCCTGGTCGCCCGCTACGCCGACGCCTGCAACCTCTTTCCGACGCCGGAGGTGGGACGCAAGCTTGACGTCCTGAAGGCCCACTGCGAAGCCGAAGGACGCAACTACGACGAGATCGAGAAGACCTGCATGTTCAACTTCGACGCAGGCGAGAACGGCGAAAAGCTGGGCCCGATGATCGGCCGCCTCCGGCAGCTCAACAAGCTGGGGATCCAGGCCGCGATCGGGAGCGTGAAGGACGTCTGGCGGATCAAGCCGCTGGAGATCATCGGCCGCGAGCTCATCCCCGCCGTCGCCGACCTCTGACGCCCCGCCGGAGGGGACGTACCCGGCCTCGGCGCTGATCCTCCTGGTCGGTCCCGCCGGCGCCGGCAAATCGACCTTCGCGGCGGCCAACTTCGAACCGAGCCAGGTGCTCTCCTCGGACTACGCGCGGCAGCTGGTCTCCGATGACGCGTCGGACCAAACCGCCAGCAGCCAGGCCTTTGCGATCCTTCGATTCATCGTTGCGCGGCGCCTCCCGCGCGGCCGGCTGACGGTGATCGACGCCACCAACGTCAGGCCCCGCGACCGGAGGCCGTTCCTGCAGCTGGCGTCAAGGTTCAGCAGGCCCGCGGTCGCGCTCGTCTTCGATGTGCCGCTCCTCGTCTGCCTGGAGCGCAACCGGCTGCGTCCCGGCCGGCTCGTCGAAGAAGACGCGGTGAGGCGGCAATGGACGGATCTGCAGGAATCGATGCCGGAGCTGGCAGCGGAAGGCTTTCAGGAAGTGCGCTTCGTCTAACGGGTAATCACGTCCCCCTTGCCTTCGCGGCCAGTCTGGTGCAGGCTGTCCCAGCAACCGCCTGGGAGGGCGAGTTGACACGAATTTCATTCGGCGGCTTCGCCGGGGGGCGGCGCCACAAGCTAGGAGGGAGAGGGTATGGCACAGGTACTGAGCCCGGATGTCGAGAGCCTGCGAACAGCGGTAGCCGGACAGGTGCTGCAAGCCGGCGATCCTGGCTACGAGGAGGCTCGGGTCATCTGGAACGCTGACATCGACAGGCGTCCGGCGGTGATCGTCCGCTGCGCGAACGCTGCCGACGTCAGCGCCGCCATCGGATTCGCGCGGCGCCAAAACCTGGAGATTGCCGTGCGCGGCGGAGCGCATAGCACCGCCGGCGCCTGCATCGTCGAGGACGGTCTCATGATCGATCTCAGCCTGATGCGGGAAGTCACCGTTGACCCAGTCGCCCGGCGCGCCGTGGTCGGCGGCGGAGCCACCCTGGGCGACCGGGATGACGCCACCCAGGCCCACGGCCTGGCGACCACGGGCGGCCTCGTGAGCCACACCGGTGTCGCCGGACTCACCCTCGGCGGTGGCATGGGTTGGCTGACGCGGAAGTTCGGACTGGCCATCGACAACCTGGTCTCGGCTGAGGTCGTCACGGCCGACGGCCGGATCCTGAGGGCGTCCGCGAGCGACAACCCCGACCTCTTCTGGGCGATCCGCGGCGGAGGCGGCAACTTCGGCGTGGTCACAGCCTTCGAGTTCAAGCTCCATCCGCTGGAGCCGATGGTGCAGCTCGGCCTCTTCTTCTGGTCGGTCGACCGGACCGCCGAGGTGCTGCGCCTGGCTCGCGATCTCTTTTCGACTCTGCCGGCGGAGCTGAACATCATGATCGCGGCCATCAACGCGCCACCGGAACCTTTCGTCCCGGAGCAGCACCGCTTCCAGCCGGGCATTGCCCTGCTGGTCACGGGGTTCGGTTCGGCGGAAGAGCACGCAGCGATCGTGAGCCGGATCCGCGCAGAGCTGCCTCCTCTTTTCGACCTGGTGACGCCTCTGCCGTACGTGCAGCTGCTGAAGATGTTCGATGAGGGCAACGCCTTCGGCTTCCGCGGCTACGACAAGTCGGTCTATCTCGGAGATCTCTCCGAGGGCGCCATCTCGGTGGTGGCGGAGCAGCTCCCGCGCAAGCAGTCGCCACTGTCAGCACTCTTCTTCTACAGGCTGGACGGCGCGTACAGCGCAGTCGGTGAAGACGAGACGGCATTTGGTGGCGGCCGTTCGCCGCGCTACGCCCTATTCATCATCGCGCTCGCGGACAGCGTCGAAGGGCTGGCGGCCGACCGGCAGTGGGTCAGGACGTTGTGGGACGCGCTCCAGCCCCACGCGCTGGGAATCGGGAGTTACGTCAACGGCGAGTCAGAGTTCGCTGACGACCGGGTCCGCAGCAGCTACGGTCCGGCCAAGTACGAGCGGCTGGCGCGGATCAAGGCGGTTTATGACCCGGACAACGTCTTCCACCTGAACGCCAACATCCACCCCGCTACTTAGCCTCTACAACCTAGCCGGTTCGGCGCGGAGGCCGGGTCTTCCGGCGCCGCTTGGGAGCCTCCGGCTCGGCTTCCTGGCGGCCTTCGTAGCGGCGCTCCAGGTCGGTCAGCATCCGCTGGGAGGTTTCGCTCAGAGAGCTGACGGCGTGGCCGACCTCGAGGGTGGCCTCCCGGTCTGGCGGCGGAGGCACGGGCGAGGGCGTGCGGCTGGCGGCCGGAGCATCAGCCGGGCGGACGCGGCGGCTGAGCAGGTACCACGCCATCAACCCGCCGGCAGCCGCGCCGCACAGGAAAGCCACGACGAGCCAGGCGTACATCCCGCCAAGACGTTACCTCGCCGGGCCGTCAGCCGCCGCCGACCACGTCGACCCAGACCATTCCCCTGGGCAGGGTCAGCTCGCTCCCGTCCGAGAGCCTGAATACGAACGGGCTGGAGCGATCCGCCGCCGACCAGGTCCCGCCGTAGTGGAGCCCGCGGTACCAGAACTCGGCGGTCCCGCTGGAATCGAGGTCGAAGTCCCGGCCGTGGGTGCAGCAGCCACTCTCGATGTCGCGCACGAGGAACTCCCTGGTGTGCATCAGTACCACCATGAAGGCCCTGACCGGCTGGCCCAGCCCCGCGTCCATGATCTGCTGGCCGTCCTCCACCTTGCCGTAGGTACCGGTCACGGCGTCGTAGCGGTAGCTGCTGTGGTGCTCGGCGACGTCGAAAGCGCCGCCGTCGCTCCCGCCGCTCAGCTTGGGCCGCACTTTTGGGACGGCGAAGTCCGGCAGCCGCACCCCGCCGGCCAGGTAGACCAGCCCATCCCCGCTGATGAACAGGTTGTTCGGGGCGTAGCGGCTGTGATCTCGATAGAAGCCGCCAGTTTCTGACGGCGAAGTCCGGCAGCCGCACCCCGCCGGCCAGGTAGACCAGCCCATCCCCGCTGATGAACAGGTTGTTCGGAGCGTAGCGGCTGTGATCTCGATAGAAGCCGCCCGTTTCGAAAATGGCGGGAACCGGGTCAGACCGGAGAACGGAGTTGGCGTCGTTGGAGAGTCCGGAAAGGAAGAGCGCGCCGTGGTAGTGCCGGGTCAGCCGGAAGGAAATCCGGCGCCCGCTGCGGATCGGTCCCACCACGCCCGGCACGTCCGTGTAGAGCGCTGTGAGGCGCGTGATATCGCCCTCCGTCAGATACTCGAAAACCATCTCCGCGGCTTGCAGGCCTGCCTGGGGCCGGGCGCCATAGCCGTCGTTGGGGACCTGGATCAGCACCGGGAAGCCGACATGCGTCGTGGCGATATGGATGCTGAAAGCGACGGTGACCTCGAACTTCCAGGCCGCGGCGATGTGGCCCAGGTCGTCCCGCCCTGCGACGAGGGCCAGCTCAGCGGCGCCGGCGGGCAGGCCGTCGGTTGGGACGCCGGCGGAGTAGTGGTCTGAAGACCAGGTCGGCTCGACGTTGCTGCCGTTCACGGTCAGGGTTGTCGCGGCGGGATTCATGCGGCTGTTGAAAGTGAGGGTCAGTGGACTTCCCTGGTCCACCTCCTCCCCTTCGGCGACCGCCGTCCCAGCTGCGCTGGCGACGCTCAGCACGCGGGGTATGACCGTGGTGAGGAACGTCCAGCTGCGGCCGGCGACGCTGCCTCCGGAGTCGCGGAACCCGGCCAGGTAGACGTGGTACTCGGTCAGTTCCAGCCAGCCCCGCGTCGGCCGGAAGGTGAAGCTGCGCCCGTCAGGCTGAGATTCCAGCGAGCCATCGGTCGTGGGCATGATGAGGAACGCTTTCGACAGCAGGTTGGACTGGACGGTGCGACTCAAGCGCAGGACGAGCGGCTGGTCCAGCTGGACGTTCACCTGGCCGTCCCTCAGGTTCAAGGCGGCGCTGGCGGGCGTCAGGAAGGGCACGTCGCAGGAGCCGGCGATTAGCAGGGCAGCCCCGAGCAGGAGGGCGAGTGACCGCTTCAGCAACCGGGGAAGGTTAGACGCTCACCTACCAGAACGCGCCGTCCCCGAGCAGAACGTAGAGGATGGGGCCGAGGCCCCAGATGAAGGTGACCACGATCCAGAGCACCTTCTGCAGGCCGCGCAGGTCGCGCCTTCCCAGGATGTTGACGACGCAAAGGACGAAGGCGATCGGGTGCAGGAAGATCGCCAGCAGGATCTCGAGCAGGAGCTTCATGCCCTTTCTCCTAAGCAGCCAGGTTCGTTGCGCCAGGCGGCGTCTCGGTGAAGTACGCCATGGGGTCGACCGGCTGTCCGTTCACCCGGACCTCAAAGTGCAGGTGGGGTCCGGTCGAATAGCCGGTTGAGCCCTCGAATCCGAGGCGCTGCCCGCGCTGGATCTTCTCGCCAGGCTTGACCGTAGTGCTGTCCAGGTGCGCGTAAAGGGTGGCCGCGCCGCGGTGCCCGACGATCACATAGGTGCCGTACCCGGTCGTGGTGTGCCCGACAGTAAGCACCACCCCCTCCGCGGCCGCGGTCACGGGAGTGCCCTCCACCGCCAGGTCGATGCCCGAATGGAAGTGCGGAAAGCGCCCAAGCGCCGGCTCGAACCAGAAACCCGTGGGGCCGAAAGGTTGCGTCAGCTGCGCGCCCTGGATCGGCAGGGAGAGATGCAGGTTGGTCGACCCGGTGATGTACGACATCGTGTAGCCGGGCACGCGGCTGGCGCCGGCGATCGCCTCGCTCCAGGCCTGCGTCGCTGACTTCGCGATGAGGTCGCGCTGAACCTGCTCCAGCAAGCTCAAGAGCCCTGCCTGCACGTCCGGGGGCTGCCCGGTCAGTCCGCTGAGCAGATCCCGCATCCTCGATACCAGGTCGTCGAGCTGGCTGCTGGTGTCCGCCTGCTGGCTCAGCAGGTCGTCGAGGACCGCAACCTTCGAGGTCAGGTCGTCGCGGATCGCGCTGGCGCGATCGTTTTCCGCCTGACGGGCCGCGCGGGTGGTCGCGAGCTTGGCGAGATCGGCCTCCAGCCTGACCTGGACGGCGTGAGCCCGCTCGCCGGCGATGACGAGGTCGGCCGCGGCCTGGAGGGCGTCGCGGAGATTACCCGTTCGGGCCAGGATGAGCAGCCAGGAGTCCGGTTGCCTGTAGAGGGCGAGCGCGAGGCCTTTCACCTGGACCCGCTCGTCGTCGATACGACCCTGGGTCTGCGCGATCTGATCGTCCAGCTGGGAGATCCGGTCGGTCAGGTCGGCGATCAGGTTCTCCTCATCCGCGACCTGCGCGCTCCAGGCTGCCTCTTTGGCCGCGGCCGCGTCGAGGGACGCGCTCAGCTGCTGCTGGGCGGTCAGAGTCCGCGCCACATCGGCGCCCACACGCGTCCGGAGGCGGTCGTAAAGGGCCTGATTCGGGTCGGGAGTCGGGCAAGGAAGGCCCGCGGCCGCAGACGGCGCGGCGGACGGCGCCGGCGCAGAGCTGGCTGACGGGCTGGGACTCGGCGACGCGGCGGGGCTCGGGGCCGGGCTCGGAGCCGGACTCAGCGTCGGACTGGCGCTTGGGCTGGGTGAAGGTGACGTGCCGGCCACCGGAGACGCGCAAGGGGACGGCGCCGGCGCAAGCCCGGTAGCGGCGGCGGTGCCGGCCTGGAGGAAGAGGGCGACGAATGCCAGGACGGACAGGCCGCCGACCGCGCGCTTCATGCCCGCAGCCGACGGAAGCCGAGCAGCGCCGTCAGCGCGCCCAGGACGAGGCCGGCGGTGAGGAGACCGGCAACCACAAACCGGATCGCGACCGGGCCGGCGCCGGGGAGAACCTGCGAGTAAGTCGCCGCCGCGAAACGGTCGGCGAGAAACCAGCCGCCGGCGACGACTGCGGCGGCCAGGGCGCCCGCGAAAGCTCCGGTAGCGAGGCCCTGAACGACGAAGGGTCCCCGCAGCATCCAGCCCCGGGCTCCCAGCAGGCGGGTCACCAGCACCTCCTCGCGACGCGCCGTCGCGATCGCCCGCATCGAGTTCGCGACGACGCTGTAGGCGACGAACAGGAAGAGCAGCAGCAGGCCGGCGCCGATGCCTCCGACGATCAGACCCATGCGCTGGAGGCGGGAGTAGGCGTCAGGGTCGTAGGAGGTCGGATAAGAGGGGTCGGCGGCCGGATCGCCCTTTGCCAACGCGGCGATCGTGCCGACGTCGGTCAGGCGGCGCGCGCGCACGTCCAGGCTGGCCGGGAACGGGTTGCTTGTGGAGAGGCTTGCCAGCGCGCCGAGCCCGGGCCGGCCGTTGGCTTCCCGCAGCGCCTGCTCAGCACTCACTTCGCGGATCGACTCGACTCTGGGGTCTGCGGCCAGGCGGGCTTTGAGCGCGGCTACGTCCGCCGGCGCCGCGTCCGGCGCCAGGTAGACCCGCACGACAGAAGCCTGGTCGGCGGCCCGGGCCCCGACGTCGGCGACCGCCACCCCGACCAGCGACAGCAGGCCGCAGAGCAGGAACAGGAGCGCCATGGAACCGAGCGCCGGCGCGATCAGGCGGAGGTCACGGCGCCAGCTCCGGAGGCCGCTCAGCACGACGAGCCGGAAGCTGTTGGCGCAGAGCGCGAGAAGCCGGCGCCAGAGCCGCGGGCGAACCGGTTGGGCGCTAACACCAGCCTTGCGACCGCGATGGCCGGGCAGGATCTTGCCCTCGGGCAGCCGCAGCTCGCGGTGGGATCGATAAGTGTTGTGGTGGGAAGCCACGATCACGGCCGCGCCGTTGGCGGCGGCTTCTTCCAAGAGCCGCACCACGATGTGGGCGTTCTGCGCATCGATGGCGGTGACCGGCTCATCGGCCAGCAGGATTTGCGGGTGGCCGGCCAGCGCCCGAGCCACGGCCACGCGCTGCTGCTCGCCGGCTGACAGCTGGGCTGGATAGGCCCGCCCGCGATGGCCGAGGCTGAGCGCCTCCAGAACCTCCAGCGCACGCCGCCGGATGACGCTGTGAGGCAGCTGCGGATCGCTGATCTGAAGCGCCAGGATGATGTTTTCGAGCGCGGTCAAGCGAGGCAGCAGGCGGAAATCCTGGAATATGAAGCCGACGTCGCGGCGGACGCGGCCGAGGCCGCGGCGCCAGAGTCGGTGCAGGCTCCGGCCCGCGACCCGGATGCTCCCACGGGTGGGCCGCAGCTGGCCGTGCAGGAGACGCAGGAGGGTGGTCTTCCCGGATCCGCTGGAGCCGGTCACCACCACGAGCTCGCCGGGCCCGACCGCGAGGCTGACTTCGTCGAAGACGCCAAGCTTGCCGAAGCTCTTGGCCAACCCGGTCACCTCTACGAGCGGCCGCCCTGGCGCGGCAGGCGCGGCCGTCTGCAGATCTTGTTCTGGCGCCGACTGAGCAGCGCCGGCAGCGCGGGTCACAGACCGGCTCCCCATCCCTCTTAGCCCCGACAAGCTTAGGCCCGGCAGGCGCATTGCTCCTAGCTTGATCCGTGGACCTGAGTACACGGTTAGGACGGACTTCGGGGACCTACGATTTAGCCGCGATGGAGCCGACCAACGTGCCCGCGTTCTTCTTCGCCCAGGCGGCTCGCCTCGGCAATCGCACGTGGCTGCATCACCACCGCGACGGCGACTGGCGGACCATCACCTGGGAGGAGGGCGCAACCGGCGTGTCCCGCATCGCGGCGGCGCTGGTCAGGGCCGGCGTCCGGCCGGGCGACACGGTTGCCCTGATCTCCGAGAACCGCCCCGAGTGGCTGCTCTGCGACCTCGGTGTCCAGGCCGCCGGCGCGGTCACGGTTCCGATCTACACCAGCAGCCCGCCGGCCAGCGTGCACTTCATCTTGAAGAACAGCGAGGCGGTGTTCGCCATCGCCTCCACGCCAGCGCTGGCGGAGAAGCTGGGCCAGCCGCGACCCGGTTTCCAGATCGGACTGATCGACGAGGAGGTGGCGGCCTGGCTGCAGGCCGAGCCGGCCGAGGCTGACGCGGCCGAGGTGGAACGCCGGCTGGGACGGCTGGGGCGCGACGACCTGGCGACCATCGTCTATACATCCGGAACCACCGGCGAACCGAAAGGAGCCATGCTCGCCCACCGGAACCTGGTCGATATGGCTGACTCCAGCCTGGCCGCCATCCACGTCGGAGAGGAAGACGTGATCCTCTCGGCGCTGCCCTATGCGCACGTCTTCGAGCGCGTCTCCAGCGTTTGCGTCGGCATCCGCGCGGGCGCGACCATCTGGATCTCGCGTGGGGTCGACCGATTGGTCGACGACGTGGCAGCCGCGCGGCCGACTGTGATCTTGGGCGTCCCTCGCATTTTCGAGAAGGTGCGGGAGCGGGTGCTTGACACGGTGCGATCGAGCAGTGCGCTGCGGCGGGGCCTCTTCGAGTGGGCGCACGCTGCGGGTCGCCGGCACCTGCCGCTCGAGCACCCGCTCGCCGACCGTCTAGTGCTCGGTCGCCTGCGCGAGCGCTTGACCGGCGGCCGGCTCCGCTTTTTCGTCAGCGGCGGCGCGCCGCTGGGAATCGAGGTCGAGCGCTTCTTCTGGGACGTCGGCATCCCGATCTTGCAGGGCTGGGGCATGACCGAGCTCAGCTCGGGCGCGACGCTGAACACCCTGGTCGCCCATCGCTGGGGCACCGTCGGCCGGGCCCTGCCCGGCGTGGAGATCAAGATCGCCGAGGACCAGGAGATCATGGTCCGCTCGCCGGGACTGATGCTCGGCTACCACGCCAATCCGGAGGCGACCGCCGAGGTGATGGCGGACGGGATGCTCCGAACCGGCGACCTTGGCAACCTCGACGCGGACGGCTACCTGACGATCACCGGCCGCAAGAAGGAGCTGATGAAGACCTCGACAGGCAAATACGTGGCCCCGATGCCGATCGAGGAGAGGCTGATGGGCGACCCGGCGGTCGAATGGGCGGTCCTGATCGGAGACGCCCGGCCCTTCGTGTCGGCCCTGATCGTGCCCGACTGGGCGGCCCTGGCGAGGCGCGGAATCGAGGGATCACCTGACGAGCTCGCTCAGGATCCCCGCGTTCGCGAGCTGGTCCAGGCCGCGATCGATTCCGCTAACAAGGACCTGGGCAGCTGGGAGTCCGTCAAAAAGTTCACGATCTTGCCGCACACGTTCAGCGAGGAGGGCGGTGAGCTGACCCCCACCCTGAAGCCGAAGCGGCGCGTACTCGCCGAGCGCTTCGCGAAAGAGATCGACGGCATGTACGCGGGCCACGACGTCACCCGAGCCGGCGCCGCCCGCCGCTAACCCGCGCCCTCACCGCCCACCCTGGCGGCTCAGCTTTCTTTAAGCAGAAAGGGTCAGAGTTTCCGTTCGTGGGGTTGAGACGCCGGCTCCGGCCGCTCCTGCTGGCAAGCGTAGCTGTGCTGCTCATGGCAGGCTGCTCGGTCCCCGGGATCCGCTTCGCCAGCCCGACGGAGACTTCGCAGGCGGCGCGCGGCGGCAAACCGGCGACGGGGTCGACCGCGACCCAGCCGAGCCCTGGCGTGACCGGGTCGCCCGCCCCGGCGCCTGTCAACCCCGCCCCAGGCACGGGCGCCTTGAGCCAGTTCCAGGACACGCTCCGCAAGATCGCGACGCAGGCCTCGCCGTCTGTCGTCGAGGTCAACGTCGGCAACGGCATCGGGTCTGGCATCGTGCTGGACGGCCGCGGCGACATCGTCACCAACGCGCACGTCGTCTCCGGCGCGAGCGTGATCACGATCATCGCCTCCGACGGGCGCCAGTATCCGGCCCAGCTCGTGGGCTCCTACACACAGAACGACCTGGCCGTGATCAGGGCGGACGCGGGCTCGCTCAAGCCGGCCGCCTTCGCCGACTCCTCGAAAGTCGTGGTCGGCGACGTGGTGCTGGCGATCGGAGCGCCCTACGGGCTCGCCGGCACGGTCACCGAGGGCATCGTGAGCGCCACCGGCCGCACGCAGTCGGAGGGCAACGGCGTCACGCTGACCGACCTCATCCAGACCACCGCGGGAATCAACCCAGGCAACTCCGGTGGGGCTCTCGTCAACATCTCCGGCCAGGTGATCGGGGTCCCGACGCTCTCCGGCAGCGACCGCCAGCCGTCGAGCCCATCGAGCCCGCCGAGCCAGCCTTCGGAAAACATCGGCTTCGCGATCCCGAGCAACCAGGTGGTCGACATCACGAACCAGCTGATCGGCAGCGGCACCGTCACACATACAAACCGCGCCTACCTCGGCATCACGACCCGCGACGACACCTCTGGCGGCGCGAACGTCCAGAGCGTGGTGGCCGGTGGACCTGCCGACAAGGCGGGTATCCAGGCCGGCTGGACGATCACCGACATCGGGGGGCACGGCGTGGCTGACACGAACGCGGTGAGCCAGGTCCTCTCCGGTTACAAGCCGGGCGACACGGTCAAGGTGACGCTGCGCTCGGCAACCGGCCAGACCAAGACGGTCACCGTGACGCTCGGCGAGCGGCCGATCACTCCCTGAGCTGACAAGAACCCCCTGAGCCAAGAAAGGA
>Ga0209805_1000826_pt1 | contig 19031 bp, 12 predicted proteins | sample GraSoiAngelo_148_FD_185905 | JGI IMG/M metagenome (GOLD analysis project Ga0209805, IMG submission 185905) | Grasslands soil microbial communities from the Angelo Coastal Reserve, California, USA - 14_1009_09_20cm (SPAdes) (version 2) | ecosystem: Environmental > Terrestrial > Soil > Grasslands ... | reverse complement strand
GACTAAGGTGCAATGTTTCTGCCCCTTTCCCTCCTCAAAAACTGCGTGTCCAAAGTGGAATGAAGAATGTGCAAAGCGCGCATTGCGGGCCACGTCATTGCGGGCTGTTCCAATAAGACTTCGCCATGATTTCGTCGCTCCCGCACCTCATCGGCTGGATGATCAGCGACAAGTTCACAGTCGTGCACTTCGCCCGGCTCTGCACATGTAGCTTCCCCAGGGGTCTGGTGCGGCGGTCTACGGAGACATCAAGCCATTTTGGCCTCACTTGAACAGAGCGCTGCCTTCGACTCATCGTTCCCTGATCAACTTTGAAACAGTCCGGCCTATTCGCTCCGTAGGGCATTGAGGGGATCTACGGTCGTAGCTCGGCGTACTGGAAGATAGCCAACATTGCCACGCAAAGCACAATGGCTGAAATGCCAGCAAGAGTAGGCGGATTCGCGGGGCTCACGTTGTAAAGCAGGCCAGCCACAGTCCGCGCAAGGAACACGGTAGCTGCGAGACCTAGACCAAGTCCCATGAGAACGGTCCTAAGCGCGTCAACGAGGATCATCTGAAACACGCTTTCCCGAGTTGCTCCGAGTGCCATCCGAACTCCGATCTCCCTCGTTCGAAAGGCGACTGATTGCGTCAGCACTCCATAGATTCCCAGGGCTGTAAGCATCAATGCGAGGGGGGCAAAGGCGCTGAGCAGAATTGTGCGGAACCGCGGCTGAGACTGAAGTTCGGAAAGCCGCTCATCCATCGTCTTCATATTGGCAAGTGTCACCTCGTTGTCGAGGCCCCACAGCTTTTCCCGGAGCGGATTCATCAGAGCGTTGCGGTCGCCATTCGTCGGGACGAAGAGCGACATCGAAGCCGACGACTGTTGAGCAAACGGACGATACACCGTTGGTTCGACTACGTAGCCCATTTCCTGGAACACCGTCGTGGTTTTCACGTTTCCAACAACGCCAACGATTGTGAGCCAGGGCTTGGGATCGTCGGGCGGCTCCGTTTTGATCTGGTGGCCGATGGAGTCCTGATTTGGGAAGTACTGATCTGCCAAGGCCTGATTAATGATCGCTACCGGTTCCGTATTTCCCCGATCGCGTGTGTCGAATTCCCTCCCGCGCAGAAGCGGAATTTCCATTACTTGCCGGAAATTCTGGTCTACCGTTTTGCTGGCTACGTTGTGCGCAGCGCTCTCGCGAGAGAATGTTTTGCCCTCGATGGCCAAGGCGTTGCTACCTGTGGGAGAAAAGCTCGAGGCGAACGGTGCTTATTGTCGGTGAGGTCGGCCTATCCGTCATCCTGTCGGCTGGCGCGGGACTGCTCGTTCAAAGTCTCGCCCGGCTTGCGGCAACGCCGCTCGGCTTTCGCACCGATCATCTGCTTACCGCGTCAGTTCACTTGCCGAACAAAAGATACAGCAGTTCCGACGAGAAGGTTCAATTCTTCCATCGCCTTGCGGAACAGATCGATTCCATATCTGGTGTACGAGGCGTATCGCTTGGCCGGTTGGGAAGTCCGGCAGGACATGGACGCGGGAGAGGATTTGGCGCGCCCGATGATACTGCCGCTGCAGGTCGTTTTGGGTGACAGCGACGTACACCATGGTCATACGAATATCGTGATGCCCGAGTAATTCTTTGAGAACGGGAAGGCTAATCCCGGCGCGAAGAATTTCCGTGGCAAAAGTGTGACGACGAAGCTGATGTGGGCGAAGGCAGCGGAGCAGGCAGCGCGCTGGGCTGCCTGGGCGAGCGCTTTCGACAATCGCGGATAAGAAACCTGGCGACCAGCCGGCTCCCGGAGCAGCCAGTCGCAGGAGTTGGGCGGCGGGGCGAGTGGCGCAGTCCCCCGTAACAGCAAAATGCGAGCGACGATCTGGCGGATGTGTTCATCGGCGGGCACCCAGCGTTCGCTGTGGAGTTTGCCCAAGGGGACATGCACCGCCCACTGGTCGTTGTGCTCGGGGTGGGGACTCAGATGACGGAGGCAATCGGTGCGCAAGCGAGACACTCGCCGATGCGCATTCCGGTAGCGCGGAGCAACCGCAGGGCATTGCAGTGCAAGTTGCAGGCTTCCAATGCTGCGGGAGATTTCTTCGCAAGCACGCTCTATTTGAATTGATGAGAGAGACCAGGCAACTTCGCCATCAGCAGCGGCTGACTCGATCATATCTTCAGTCCGCCAGTGGGCGGCGAGGCAGGAAGATGATTTGACCGTACTCGTTTGAGACTACGTCCTTCGATATATTCGAGCACCTCTCTGCCGGATGAATCTATTCCAAGCGGCTTGGGCTGCCAGATCGAATCCTTCAGCCCGGAGTCCTTTGAGTAGTTGCTGCACGGAAGGAGTCCACTGCCCTGCGGGACGGCGCACTGTATTGCCAATACGAATAAGCTTTCGATCTTGCAGGGCTGCGTCTGAGATTCTTGAACCCTTTTCCCTCGCCTAGCTCCCTACGCATGATCGGCTCAATTCGCAACCCAGCACTCGAGAGGGCTACGCCGAATGGTGTCTTTCCATCTGCCGTGCCACCAGTACTCAGCAACGCGAGCCGATGCTTGCTCCCAATCGACCGGGGGGCTTTTGTGCTGCATGGGGGAAAATCCAAAATCGCGTCCTCGACCACGATACGGCCACCATGTTCGCGGAAATACCGCAAACCAGCTTCGCATTCCATTCTCATCGAGACCTCATCGCACTTTTCATTCTCGGCGAATGTCGCCGCTCTGCGCTGGAGATAATTATCACGGCCTTTCTGCCACTTGAAGTGATACACAGGCAAAGGCGGCATTGCTCCCGGCCCAGTTCGGAGCCCAGGTGCCCAATGGTTCCCTGAGCCCAATTGAACGGTTGAGCGTGCAACCATTACTTTACGTGGATCGCCCCCGAGTACTCAGTGTGTAAAAAACCGTCCAGCGGGAAAGTTCTGTCAAGGCCAAAACGTAGCTTCCCAATCCGATAGAATTCAGGTTCTGGAGACTCTATCAACTAGGAGACCTCCCACGGTAGATTCTCCGACTACCTCAGCTTGTTCAATAGAGACCCTTAGAGATGTGGGATAACAATGGAATTCGTCTACGTCCGCCAATGAACCCCTCGGCATGTAGGAGACAAATGAACACACTTGTTCGCAGTTGGCAGGCTGTCCTACTAATTCTTTTCCTCTTTGCCTTTTCAATGATTGTTGTCGCGACCGCGGCTTCGAGCAACGTCGATTCGCGCCAACGCCGGATCAGATTCAATGACGGCTGGCTTTTTCTCAATGCTGCCGCTGATGGCGCCGAAAGACCTAATTTCGACGACTCGCAATGGCGCGAGGTACGGCTGCCTCACGACTGGGCGATTGAAGGTTCGTTCGATCCGAAGCTAAATCCACATACCGGGGCGCTCCCCATTTCGGGTACAGGCTGGTATCGGAAGACGTTCACCGTCTCGAATGACCTGAGGGGCCGTTTCTTCACCATCGAATTCGATGGCGCGATGGCGAACGCGCACGTCTGGATCAACGGCGACGAGCTCGGTGGACGTCCCTACGGATACAGCTCATTCGCCTTCGATTTGACTCCGCACCTTCGCTTCGACGGACAAAAGAACGTTCTCGCCGTCCGGCTGACGCCTGAGGACCATTCATCGCGTTGGTATCCCGGAGCGGGTATCTACCGCAATGTTTGGCTCACGATCACCGGACCTGTGCATGTAGCGCACTGGGGCACGTACGTAACGACCTCCGATGCGGCAAACGGAAGTGCGGCCGTTACGGTGAAGACGAGCATTCAGAATGAACTTGGAGAAGCTGCCAGCATAAAACTTCAGACCTCGATTTTGGATGCGAGTGGACGCCGAGTCGCTCTGACCGAGACCCCGGGTTCTGTTGCCCCCGCCAACTCGAACACCCTCCATACGACTCTGGCGATCGCCAAGCCGCAGAGGTGGGGCGTTGGCCACCCTTATCTTTACACGCTGGTAAGCGAAGTGATCGGCCAAGACGGGGTCCTGGATCGATATCTGACTCCATTCGGCGTTCGCGCAATCAAATTCGACAAAGAAAAAGGCTTCCTGCTGAACGGAAGAGCGATGAAGCTGCACGGCGTGTGCCTTCACCACGACCTCGGCACACTTGGGGCCGCCGTCGACCGGCGTGCCACAGAGCGACAGCTCCAGATCATGAAGGCTGCAGGCGTGAATGCTGTGCGGACTAGTCACAACCCGCCGTCGCCTGAGCTCCTGGAGTACGCCGACCGGCTGGGCCTTGTCGTCATGGATGAGGCATTTGATATGTGGCGCATTCCCAAAGTTCCGAACGGGTACAGCAAGTACTACGACGAATGGTCGGAACGTGACCTTCGCGACATGGTGCGACGCGATCGTAATCACCCCAGCATCATCATGTGGAGCATCGGCAACGAAATTCCCGAACAGGCACAAGCGGATGGTTGGAAGGAAGCTCGCCGGTTGACGGCCCTTTTTCACGAGGAAGATCCAACACGGCCCACGACTTCTGCGTTCAATCAGTGGCAGGATGCGATTCGCAACAAGCTCACCGACGAGGTCGATCTTCCCGGGTTTAACTACCAGCCAATGCACTACGGCGAGATCATGAAGGAACATCCGAACTGGATCATTTTCGGATCGGAAACAGCATCATGCGTCAGCTCGCGCGGCACGTATCATCTTCCGCTGGAGAAGTATCAGAAGCATCCTTCACACGAGATCAGCAGCTACGACATCATCGCGCCGCATTGGGCCTATTGCCCCGATGTGGAATTCACCTACCAGGACATGTATCCCAATGTGCTCGGTGAGTTCGTCTGGACTGGCTTTGATTACATCGGCGAGCCCACACCGTACTTTGACCGGGGCGCCACGGAAGCAGACTGGCCGGCGCGCAGTTCCTATTTTGGGATGGTCGATCTTGCCGGATTCCCCAAAGACCGCTACTACTTATATCAAAGCGTCTGGTCGACAAAGCCGATGGCGCACCTCCTGCCGCATTGGAATTGGGAAGGACGCGAGGGCCAGAACATTCCTGTAATGGTGTACACGAACCAGGATGAAGTCGAGCTATTTCTAAACGGGAAGCCGCTAGGCCGCAAGAAGCGCTTCTCCGATCCGATAGAGATTCCTGTCGGGCAGAACGTGAGCCCTGACGGCAAGTTCGAGACCAAATATCGCCTAATGTGGCAGGTAGCATTCCAACCAGGCACCCTCAAAGCAATCGCTTACCATAATGGGAAACAGTCCGTTGTTGATGAGGTGAAAACCGCCGGCGCTCCGGCAAAGATCAAGCTGATTCCAGACCGTAACGTGATCCAGGCCGATGGGGACGATCTATCGTTTGTCACCGTGCGCATTGAGGACACGGATGGAAACCTTTGCCCATTAGCCAGCAACCTGGTACATTTCGATGTCACCGGCCCCGGCGCCATCGCAGGAGTGGATAACGGCAATGCCGCCACGACCGAGCCGTTCCACGCGGATCATCGTCAGGCATTCAACGGACTGGCGCTGTTGCTTGTTCGTTCGCGCTCCAGGCAGCCAGGGCAGATTCACGTTGTGGCCAGCTCCGAAAATCTGATTGAGGGAAAAGCAGAGATCACGACCCAACTGGCTGCTAAGAGTAAAGGACCGCAGAACCACCTGCCGTAGCGGTTGGCCGGTGCTGCTATCGGGGTGCACGGATTCGGCGTGACCGGATTCTCTCGACACCGCCCAAAGCGTGGAGGCAAGTTAGCAGGGGTCGACTTGGCATCTTCGTATGCTTTATCGCCTACGGCGCGCGAGCTGGCCGTCAACCTCGGCCCGAGTCTGCCGCCCAAGCTGCACACAGTCCCAACCGCGTGGCGACAGACGGACCCGCTTTGCACGCTCGTCTTTTGCGGACGTCGCTTGCACAACTCCAAGACGAATCAACTCCGCAATCATCTTTGACGCTGCCTGTTGCGTGACGTTCACACGTTTTGCCACTTCCGTGAGGGCCGGGCCTCGCGATGGGGTCCGGCTACTCGATCCTGCCGGCACCCCTCGTGCCCGCAGTAGAACGCCAGCCTCGCAGAGTCGCCTCGATGAGAATCATTTCCGAAGTAGCACACGGTCAAATTTGTCAGAGTTGTTAACGCTTGGGCGCGACACACTTGCTCAGCAACGAGCGTCTTGTTACAAGCACGCCCTGCTTATCTGGCCGTCTGTCCCTTTGTTAAGCTTCACCCTCGGCACCAGTCCCAGGGGTTCTCCCAAGAATGCGTAGGCGACGGGCAGTGGCGCAATCGCGAGGACCGGACGCACATATCGCAGAGCGCCAGCCCACTTGTGCGTGTCGGCCCAAAAACCGAAAGCACCCATCAGGACTCCTACGAGGAGCGCACCCCACTCGCTACCCGCACCGAACGGTGCCGCACCACGCCGCCCCTCGTCTGACTTACGCGGCACGAGCACGGGGAGCAAGAAACGCATCGGAGCGAAGACCACCAGCGCCCCAAGCACAACAGTGAGGATGTGGACTGTTGTCGAGCTGTTGTCGCTTGGCCACTCCGGACAAAACACGAGGAGCAGTATGGCGAGTGCAGGCGCCAATGCCGCCAGCTTCCAACGCGTGGGGCCGACCCGCGGCAGAGTTCGTTGCGCGGTGAGGGTCAGCAACTGCCCGGCAAACGCAACGGCTGCGAAAATCCCGAGCCATGTGAGCAATTTATTGTGCGACCTAGCACTGATCCACATCAATGGATGCCTTGCCAAAGCGACGGAATCCGCCACGAGCGTGATGAGGACGGCGAGAACAACTGCTTGGTGCGATCTGATTACGTGAAGACGTTGCGCTGCGGAGGCGAGACCTTTCCGGTACGGGCGAAACACTCGCACCATGGAGATCAGCGGGACCAAAATTACGATGGTGAACGCGAACACCCCCACCGCGTCGCACGGATTCTGCTGCAAAGGAGTCATCCTGTGGCGGGCTAAGTTGTGCTTGGCGAATACGAGCACGGCGGCAAGTCCGAACACGACGACAGCATCGCGTTTGAACCGTATTGGCATCAGGAATCCTATTCGCGATAAATCCGGAAGTATAATGCTCCTCACGCCGTATGAAGCATCTCCTCACCTTGGCCTTACTTGTAGCAAGTCTTTTTGCGTACTCTCAGACAATAAATCAAGCAGATGGCGAGATTGGCGGGAACGTCATGATCAGAGTGGAAACCCGGTACCCGGCGTCACTCTGTACGTAGTACTGCAGGGCATCTCGTTGGATGGGATGACGCGCCGGTCAGTTAAGAAGGACAACAACGGGACGGTCGACTTTCGCGGGGGCTTTCGGTTAGGCGCATACCAGCTCTATTCGCGAAAAGATGCCGATGGCTATCCTGACTGTTCGGACAGCTTTTATGCACAGTCGGGCTGGGAGTTTCCTAACTTAAGGCAGATCTCACGGAAGATTATCCTTCAGCAACAATCACAGTTACGATGGGCGAAAAAGCTGTAGTGCTGGTAGGGCGAGCTGTCGATGCTAGAACGCGGGCTCCGGTAAAAGCGAAGCTAGTCTTCTGGGACGAAGATGGAAACGATCATTCCGTATTCGTTGAATGGCAGGGATTTTGTTCGCGTATAATTTTTTCTCGTGTTTCACATGTACGTGAGGGGACGATCAATCTCTGGAATTGAGCGCCCTTTGGTGCGAAACTGCGCCCAATCAAACACCAAATAGAGCGGGAGTCTACATCTGATGGATGGCGAGTGTGAAACTTCGTTTTGAGGCTGCACTCGAATGCATGCACGCACCCGCGGACTCAGACTGTTTGGGCCTAAATTTTGGGACTAACCAGAGTGGGTTTTGACGTGGATTTTTAGGTTAAGCGACGCCGAATCAGTGAGTTTCCACCGTGTCGCGAACCAGGTGCTCTACCAGGCTGAGCCACTCCCTGACGGTGAAAAGACAGCGCACCTTGCCACTCTGCAGCAACCAGGCGCACAAAGGGACTATAGCATCGTGCCGCCAAGCTCCTTGCCGTAATGCGAGGTCTGCCATCGTCGCAATTCGACAGCTTCGCTGTTTCCGATAGAATGATCTTCTTTCCCTTTCCGTCACCATGTTAGCTTGCACTGCGGCCGTACTGTACACGCCACTGGAGCGAATTGATCGACCTCTGGTTCTAGTCGATGACGGCGTGATCGCCGAGGTGACTTCCCGCACTCGACGCCCGGTTCCTTCGAGGGCGCGGGTGGTGGATTTTGGCGATTCTGTCTTGGCACCTGGGTTCATCGACATCCATATTCATGGTGGAGCCGGGCACGATGTGATGGAATCCGATCCCGGAGCGCTGCCCGGCGTCGAAGCGCTCCTGCTCAAGCATGGTGTAACCAGCTATTTTCCAACTACCGTCACCGCTCCTCTCGACGCCACATTGGGCGCCTTGGACCGCCTCGCCGTGGCGATCGAAGCCAGAGTCAATGGAAACGGCCGCCGCGCGCGGCCGCTCGGCATTCATCTTGAGGGCCCTTTCATCAGCCACGCGCGCCGCGGAGTCCATCCTCCGGAATACCTGCTGAAGCCGACCCTCCCTATGTTCGAACGTTTCTGGCAGGCGTCTCGTGGGCACATCAAAGTGATGACCATCGCTCCCGAAGTAGAAGGTGCTCAGGAGATTATTAAGGAGGCGACCAAGCGGGGAGTATGTGTCAGCCTCGGACATTCCGACGCTGACTTGGGCGCCGCTCGTTCGGCGATGGCGGCGGGAGCGCGTCATGCGACTCACACTTTTAATGCAATGCGCCCCCTCAGCCATCGCGACCCCGGCATTCTTGGCCTGGTGTTGGCCAATGCCAATATGACCGCCGACATCATCGCCGACGGTATCCATGTCGATCCGGCGGTAGTAGAGCTTTTCGTCAAGTTGAAGGGCCCCGAGCGGGCGGTCCTGATAACGGATGCTACCTCCGCAACCGGCATGCCCGACGGGCATTATCGTCTTGGTGCTTTCGAGCTCGAAGTGCGGAACGGCAGGTGTATTCTGGGCGACAAGCTGGCGGGCAGCGTTCTGACCATGGATCGCGCGGTGCGCAACATCATGAAATTTGCCAATCTGGATCTGCAACAGGCTTTGCGGACCGCCACTTTGAATCCCGCGAGTGTTGTGGGGATCTCCGGGCGACACGGGGTTCTGGCTTCAGGTGCTGACGCTGATTTCGTGGTGTTGAATCGGCAACATGAAGTCATCCAGACAATTGTGCGTGGGGGGTACCTATATCGAAAAACGAGAGAACCAGAATGAGTAGTGAGCGCCAGTTCCGCCATCACATGATCAAGGAGATCTTCGAGCAGCCTCGCGGCTTGCGCGACACGATTGCTCCTCGTGTGTCCCTTGCCGACGGACTGGTCCGGTTGGAGGACGTTCATCTTAGCGTCGACGACTTGCGTGGGTTGCACCGTATCAATATCGTTGCTTCGGGAACCAGCCGCCATGCTGGCATGGCCGGGCAGTTCATGATCCAGGAATTGAGCGGCGTTCCCGTCGACGTGGACTATGCCAGCGAGTTCGAATACCGCAATCCCCTGACCGGTCCCGGCGAATTGGCTATTCTCATCACGCAGTCGGGTGAGACTGCCGACACTACTGGCGCTTTGCGCGAGGCCAAGGCCAAGGGCGCGCGCACCATTGCCATCTCCAACGTGATCGGGTCCACGATAGCCCGCGAGGCGGACGGCGTTATCTATACTCTGGCGGGGCCGGAGATCAGCATTGCCTCCACCAAGGCCTTCACCGCACAGATGGCTGTCTTATATCTGTTCGCGCTTTATCTCGCCCATGCTCGTGGCTGCTTGAATCAAGAGCAAATACGCCAACACATTCGCGAGCTTCTCGATCTTCCCGCCCAGACCGAGCGGGTGCTGGAAGGAGCGAAGCAGTGTGAAGCTCTCGCGAACAAACACCACAAGATCGAGGACTTTCTCTTCTTAGGACGCGCGGTGCACTATCCGGTAGCGATGGATGGTGCGTTAAAGCTGAAGGAAGTGTCGTACGTTCATGCCGAGGGCTATCCCACGGGAGAGACAAAACACGGCCCGAATGCGCTAATTGACGAGAACCTGCCGGTCGTGACTCTTGCCACCTGCGATCGCAGCGATCCCGGTTCCCTGCTGCGCTATGGAAAGACGGTGGCCAACATACGAGGATTCAAGAAGCAGGGCGGCAAAATTATTGCGATTGCGTCTGAAGGCGACGGCGAGGTGTCCGGCCTCGCGGACCACACCATTTTTGTGCCCGCCGCTCCGGAATTGCTGGCTCCAATTCTGGAGATCGTGCCTTTGCAATTGTTCGCTTACTACATGGCGGTACACCGCGGGCTGGATGTGGATCGGCCGAGAAATCTGACTAAGTCGGTGACAGTGGAATAGAAGTAAAGAGGTGAGCTAGTTCGGCTTGCGAACTTTCCCCTCCGGCAGATACCGCATCATGGCGGCATCTGTAGCCTGCTTGATCCTGTCAAAGAGGCTTAGTTCAGGAGTGGGCGACTTGTCCCCAGACGGACTTTGGCGCAGAGTCCGCCGCAGCTTTTCGTCCATCTCCAATTCGCTGGTAACGATCTGCATGTAGAACCAGAGGAAGTGCCGCATCTGGTCGAGCGCGGACTTCAGAGTTTGAATCGATTCCATCTCACTTAGCTGACTGAGCGATTCCATTAACTCCGGATCGGCCGGGGCCTGCATTGCGGCGCAGTTCAGTTCCCGTTGGATGGCACGCAGATCCTCGGTGACTCGCAGGATTCGCAGATCAATCTCGTCCATGTAGTCGTTCGCGTTCATCGTGCGTGCGATTCTGACATCTGAACATCTCACTCGCAAGAGCGAGCGAACAGATGTCCGCTGTGCATGAGCTTTGGTAATTCTCAGTTACCTTGGTGTGAAAGGTGCGTCCCACGCGAGTTTTCACACGGAATTGGAGCCGGCTGACGCAATGCCGGCAGTGCCGCCACGGATCTCGGGCTCCCCACACACGCACTCCTGAACACGGACTTTCGAGCGCAGCGACGAGCGCGCGAATCATCTGATCAAGCTTCACCGGTCCGAAACGCCGAGCGCCCTCTCGCGTTGACGATATGCTTTCAAGCAGCCAATACATAGGGATCAACGCGTACGGCCAGAAATATCCTGGCCCAAGAACGTCCTAAGGTCGCAAGATCGAAGCGCTCAGGCCACAGTCCCAGATGATGCTTTTCACACTCAGCTCTGACCCGAACATAAGCCTTCATGACCGGCGCGAGCTGCGCCACGCTGACGTGAACGAAATGCTCGATTCTGGCGTGCACAGCGGCTGACACTGCTTCACGCGCCGCTACTAAGTCGACAGCTCGAAAGTCGGCTGCCTTGGATGGGTTGGGATGAGAGACACCAACGATTGTATGAAGGTACCAGCAGGCGCAATCTGGTCTTGGTACGAATTTCTGTCGAGCGGATTGCCAGAGATGCTGGTGCAACCCTTCGGAAGTTTCGACTCACACCCAGGGCGCACCAGGGCTCGAACCTGATGACCTGGCTCCAGTAACTGCGGAATCAATCGCCGACCCCATGGTGCCGCCTGCCATGAAGATTCTGTGCGGGTTCAGCAAAATGTCTTCCGCTACCTTTGTGTATAGTCCACCGATATCTCTGCCCCTTCCACCGGATTGGGAATCGTCGCAACCACTTGCTCCATTGCTGGCTCGTAGCTCCAGCCGGTAAGTGCAGTACCGGCGGTCAAAACCTGCTTGGGCTGTCTTGCGATCCCGAAGATTTCCAGCTTCACTTGATTCCACCAGGGAGAAAACGATCCCTGGGCCGGCGAAATCTTCACGCGAACCGAATCGGGCGATGCATCACAGGTATAGTTCACGCGCAAGTACTCGCCTTTCTGATAGGCGAAACTGATGCCGTCGTCCAGGTAGAGCGAGCCACGACAGTCTTCTCCGGGATAGACCTGCAGCGTCAATGGGCCATCGGGCTTTTGTGCCGTGTACTGCACCAATGGCTGCTGCGCAAGGATGGCGCCTCCACGAACATAGACCGGAAGCACATCAAGCAGAGGTTCTAAGCGGATGTCGGTTCCGCCTTGCAGCTTCTGCCCAGTCCAGAAGTCGTACCAGGTACCGTGCGGCAACTCGACTTGCAGCGGATCCAACATCTCCACGACTTTCGGAGCAATCAATAGATCTGGCCCGAACAGGTACTCAGGGAGAAAACCGCTATCCACCTCTTCGTAGAATCTCTCGTCGTTCGGATACTCAAGAAATAACGGCCGTTCGAGCGGCAACCCGGTCCGCGTGGTCTCTTCCACGCCGGTGTAAATGTAAGGCAGAAGCCGGTAGCGCAGTTCAATGTAACGACGGCGAATCGCTTCCTGCTCCGGACCATGCACCCAGGGCTCCTGGTCGGCGGTTCCCTTCGCGGTGTGATCGCGAAAAATTGGCGTGAAGGTTCCAACTTCGATCCAGCGCGTGAGCAGATCTGGCGTTGGCGTTCCAGCGAAACCGCCGATATCAGCGCCCACCAACGGGTAACCCGACAGGCCAAGATTCTCCAAATTGGGCGTCATCATGCGCAGGTGATTCCATGAACTGGTGTTGTCGCCGGTCCATGATGCGGCATAACGTTGTGCGCCCGCATAGGCCGCGCGCGTCAAAACAAAGGGCCGCTCATTGGGACGTAGACGCAGCAGCCCTTCGTAGGTGGCGCGAGCGTTTTGCATGCCGTAGACATTGTGGATGGCGCGATGACTCTCAGTTCCACCCCAGTCCACACGATGAACGACGTCCAGCGGCATAGTCTTATCGGGCCGCAAGAAAACAGACGGTTCATTCATGTCGTTCCAGAAACCGGCCACGCCCACATCGACAAAATCCTTGTAGAGAGTGCCCCACCAGCGCCGAACTCTTTCCAGCGTGAAGTCTGGGAAAACGCTGTCGCCGGGCCACACCTTTCCCACGTAGACTGAGCCATCCGGATTCTTGACGAAATTGTCGCCGGCAATTCCTTCATCATAGGGCTTGTAGCCAGCTTGCTTCTTGATGTGTAAATCCGTGATGAGAATAACCTTGAAACCTTCCTTGCCGAGGTCGCGAATCATACCCTCAAAGTTCGGGAATTTCTGGCGATCCACTGTGAAAGGAGCGTTGCCCAGCTGGTAATCGATATCCAGGTAAATCACATCGCAGGGAATCTTGTGCTCGCGGAAGATGCGGGCAATCTCGCGAACCCGCGCTTCCGGATAGTAGCTGTAGCGGGATTGCTGAAATCCCAGCGCCCACAGCGGCGGCAACGGACTACGCCCAACCAGTGTGGTGTAGGACTGCAGCACCTTCTTAGGATCGGGACCAAAGAAGAAGTAATAGTTCAGTTCGCCGCCTTCCGCCCCAAACGAGTATACATTGCGATCCGCCCGTCCCAGGTCGAAGCTGCTGCGATAGGTATTGTCGAGAAAAACGCCATAAGACACGCCATGGCGTAGCGCGAGAAAGAATGGAATGTCTTTATAAAGAGGATCGGTAGACTCCTGCCATCCATAAGCGTCGGTATTCCACATGCTGTAGGCCTGGCCGCGATGATCAACCGATCCGGGCTTATCACCCAAGCCGTAATAATGTTCGTCTTCGGGCATCACCTTCCAGACTCGGAAAGAGCTCCCACTGAATGCCATCGGACGCGCGTCAGCCAACAGAACCTTTCCTTTGGTGTCCAGGAACACGATCTGAAGCGGCGATTTCTGCACGCGCACTCGCCCCGTGCTGGTCGCGAATTCCACTGCACTTGACGAGTCGGAGACCTGTAGGTTGGGCACAGACTGAGCTGCTTCTGGCACAACTGCCCAGGAATGATCAGCCGGGAAAGTCCCCTCTGTTGCCACCCGGACTCGCACGGTCGAGTGGTTGATTGCAACCACGCGCACTGCCGACGTTCCTGCCTTCAACTCAACGCCATTGGGTAGCTTTTGAACTCTCGTGACCGCCGCGAGCGGCTGCCACGATGCTTCGGCAACCTGCGCCGACGTACCAAGAGGAAAAAAAATGGCAAGAACAACCAATATGCCAGCAATCCGTTTCATCTCAATTCCTGTAATACTGAATTGCACGCCGAGTAGAGGCTTCATTCTATAATTTCGGGTCCGCCCGGGAGGTCCCCAGGCGAATTTGCTTCTGGTGGTCGGTCGGGGCAACCGGACTCGTCGGCAAGAAAGGTTGCGCTGTGGCCACGCAAGAACGGGGCAGCGGTACTCGCGCTGGTTCGCGGCGGTGCCCAATCGCGGAGAAGCAAAAGCGCTTCTCGATGCCGGATCCGAGGTGGTGGATGGAGATCTGACCCAACCGGAAACTCTGGCCCCGCCCCTGCGCCGGAAGTCACACGATCGTGTGTACCGCCACCTCGATGCCGCAGGGGTAGGATGACGGATTGAGGCGGGTCGATCACGACGGCGTGCTGAGCCTGATCGATGCTGCCGAGCAGGAGTCAAGAAACTCGTGTACGTGTCTTAATTCAGGAAATATTAAGTTTGACTCTCCCCTGGAGACCGCGGAGAGGGACTGCGAGCGGCGCCTCCTGGCCAGCCAGATGCAAGCGATAATTCTCTGTCCAACGTGGCTTTATGGAAGTGCGGCTTAGCACAATATTGGGCTTTGATCCGGCCAATGCGACGGCGCGAATCTATGGTTCAGGAGAAGCGCCTGCCAGCTACATCTCCGCCTTTGATGTCGCCGATTCTGCCGTGGCTACAGGGTTAGGGAGCGACACCGGCAACCAGGTTGTCGAACTCGGGGGGCCGAGCCGGTTTCGCAGCTGCAAGCGGTTTGCATCTTCGAAAACGAGCTCCACAGGAAATTTACTGTGGAGCATGTCTCGGTGGAAGCTTTGCAGGAGCAGCATCGCTCGGCGAACCTTTGCAGAAGACCGTTGGCACGCTGCTGTTGGGATACGTCGCCGGCGATGTCATCCCCACGGGCCGGGATAACGCGACGCGTTATAGGGTGCGCCTGCATTCGGTAGACGACTATGCAGCTCAGTCTGCTGCTAAGCATTGACCTTATTTCCGCACCTGCGGCCTTCTCTTTGTGAACAATCTCCTCATCTGTTACAAGCATCTCTGTGACTGAAGCGAACTCAACCGCCCTGGTGCGGGCCATCGGACGCTGGAGCATGGTGGCGCTGGTGGTGAACTCCATCATCGGCAGCGGAATTTTCGGCCTGCCCTCCCAGCTCGCCGGACTAGTCGGACAATACAGCCCATTGGCCGTGTTGTTGGCGGGTGCGGTGATTGGCGTCATCATGTGCTGCTTTGCTGAGGTGGCTTCTTATTTCACCGAAGCAGGAGGTCCGTATCTTTACGCGCGCGCCGCTTTCGGCCGCCTGATGGGTATCGAGATGGGGTGGATGCTCTGGCTCTCCCAGTTAAGCGCGCCCGCGGCTAACGCGAATCTTTTCGTTATTTATCTCGCAGAATTCTGGCCTTGCGCCAATGATCCCCTTCCGCGTTTCCTGATACTCGCGATTCTTGTGGGTATACTGGCTATCATCAATTACCGCGGCGTACGCAGCGGCACGCAGGTCAGTAACTTCTTCACCATCGCGAAGCTGTTGCCGATCGGCATCGTCATTATCGCGGGTGCGGTCTACATGTTCACCGGACATCGCGTGGCAGGCGCGGCGGGAACCCCGGGCGGTGCTGGAGCCTGGCTAAAAACAATTTTGCTGCTGGTCTTTGCCTACGGCGGTTTTGAAAGCGCACTCACGCCTATGAGCGAAGCGACAAATCCTCAGCGCGACGCGGCTTTTGGTCTACTCGCAGCCCTGGTGATCTGCACCCTGGTCTACACCTTGATTCAGTGGGTCTCGGTCGCTGTGCTCTCTAATGCCGGCAACACGCAACGCCCGCTGGCTGACGTCGCTCGGCTTGCGCTTGGCGAGAAGGGAGCTGTCCTCGTAACCATTGGCGCGCTGATTTCGTTCTATGGGTATCTCAGCGCAAAAATTGTCGGTGTTCCTCGCGTGACCTATGCCCTCGCCGAACGAGGAGACTTTCCAAAAATATTTGCTGCAGTCCACTCCCGGTACCGCACTCCCTATTTCTCAATCCTGGTCTTTGCCTTGCTGACCTGGTTGCTGGCTCTCTTGGGAAGCTTCGCGTGGAACCTGACACTCTCGGCGGTAGCGCGGCTCGTCTACTACGGCGTCGGATGCGCAGCCCTCCCGGTGCTTCGCAGACAGCGGCCCCGGTTAGCCCTGTTTCACCTGCCCGGTGGTCAACTCCTTTCAGGAGCCGGCGTTGTCCTTTGCGGGGTGCTGTTAACACAGGTGGACTTCAGAAAATCCCTCATCCTCATTGCTACTGTGGTGCTTGCCTTCCTCAACTGGCTGTTCGTGCGACGTAAACCAGCCGCATAGCGAGTCAGTCAAGCCGCGAAGCAGCGCAAGAATGAAGCCCAGGGGGTAAGCCGTAGTTATCGGCGGGAACCGGATTAGCCCCCGGAGGATCGAAATAATAGCTACAACACAGACTCCGTAATGAAACACCGGATGTCTCACGCACACACGTCAACGTTCGGAAAAGCAGGAAGCTGAGCGAGCCCCAGCCAGGGGCAGCACAGAACCACCGGTTCGGTATAATTCCCGCCTGGCGAAAGCGGCGAAACCTACTTGGGAGGTGCGTTTGCGAACGCATCGTCGGCTATGCGCAGGTCTAGGGGTACTGTTTTCGACCTTATCCTTATTCGCTCAGCGCAAACCCGTGCTCCAGCAGATCGACGCACCCCATCCTTATTACTATCGCGAGATGTATCTGCCCCAACTGACCACCGGTCCGAGCGCGGCCGCCTGGCTGCCCGATTCGCAATCGCTGGTCTACTCGATGGCAGGTTCGCTATGGCGGCAGAAGCTGAACTCGGACGTCGCAGAGCAACTAACTTTCGGCCCTGGTTATGACTATCAGCCCGACTGCTCTTCGGATGGGCGCTGGATCGTGTACGTGTCCTATTACAAAGATGCAATGGAACTCTGGTCGCTCGATTTGCAGAGCGGCCAGGCTAAGCAGCTTACTCGTGGAGGTGCAGTCAATGTAGAACCCCGTTTTTCGCCAGATGGCATGCGCATTGTGTTCGTCTCAACCGCCTTCAACGGACGCTTTCATATTTTCGTGGGGCGTTTTGCAAGCGGCGAACTCAGCAACCTGCAACGACTCACGGGCGAGACTCGCAGCCCCTTGCCGCGCTATTACTACAGCCAATTCGATCACGAGATCAGTCCGGTATGGTCGCCCGACGGAACTGAAGTCATTTTCGTTTCCAACCGGGGTCACATCTACGGTACCGGTGGCTTCTGGCGGATGAAAGCCGAGCCCACTGCCGAGGCGCGCGAACTTCACTACGAAGAAACCACGTGGAAGGCTCGTCCTGACCTCTCTCCCGATGGCAAGCGCATCGTGTACAGCTCGTATCTGGGGCAGGCGTGGAACCAGCTATGGATGATGCCTTCCGACGGTGGTGACCGGTTCCCTGTTTCCTACGGCGACTTCGACAATACCAATCCTCGCTGGTCGCCCGACGGCAAGCTGATCGCTTTCATCTCTAATCGCGACGGCAATACTTCTCTCTGGGTACAACAGATCCCTGGAGGAGCTCAGACCCAGGTCGTACCTAAGCAAAAGCGCTACAAGAAACCCATGGGCGCGGTCGTTATCACCGTCCTTGACCTTGGCGGTAGTCCAACTGCGGCCCGAGTTTCAGTTACGGGAGAAGATGGGCGTGCCTACGCTCCAGACGCCGCCTGGATGCACGCCGACGACAGCTTCGATCGTACCAGGCACTTTTTTGAAGCGCATTACTTCCACTCGCCGGGTAAATCTGAGCTGGCCGTTCCGGCAGGCCGGGTCGGAATCGAGGTGATGAAAGGCTTCGAGCATCGCCTCGAGAGCCGAACCCTCGAGGTTCTGCCCAATCAGAAGGCGGACGTGATCATCCGCCTGGAGCCAATGGAAAAGCCGCGGAGCCCAAGTTCGCGTTGGGTCAGCGGCGATGTTCACGTGCACATGAATTATGGCGGGTCCTACCGAAGCACGCCGAAGCATCTGATCGACCAGGCGGCCGCAGAAGATCTCTCGATTGCCGAGAACCTTATTGTCAACAAGGAGCAGCGCATCCCGGATATCGCCTACTTCCGGACCACTCCCGATCCGGCCTCAACTTCTGTTAATCTGCTGCTGCACAGCCAGGAGTTTCACACTAGCTATTGGGGACATCTCGGGCTGCTGAACCTGACGCGCAACCTCATCCTTCCCGATTACGCTGGCTACCCGAATACTCCCGCTGCCAGCCTCGTGCCTACCAATGCCGATGTCGCCGACTTGGGGCATCAACAGCAGGCGCTCGTCGGCTACGTTCACCCGTTCGATGTCACTCCCGATCCTTCCAAAGATGAATCGCTCACAAACGAGTTGCCGGTGGACGTGGCCCTGGACAAGGTCGATTACATTGAAGTGCTCGGTTTCAGCGATCACAAATCGACTGCTGACATCTGGTATCGGCTTCTCAATTTAGGATTCCACCTGCCCGCCGCCGCAGGCACCGATGCTATGGCGAACTTCGCGTCGCTGCGCGGACCGGTGGGCCTCAATCGCGTTTATGCAGATGTGCCTTCTGGACCGCTCGACATTACCCCGTGGCTCCGTTCATTGAAAGCAGGCAGAACATTCGTGACGAACGGCCCCTTACTCGGGTTCACACTCGACAGGCATCAAGGCGGGGATGCAATCAAGCTTCCTGCGGGGGAACATCAACTGAAATTTACGGCGTGGCTGCGGTCCATGGCGCCCCTTGACCACTTGGAAGTCGTGTGCAACGGGCGAGTGGCGCGCCCGTTGAGCTTAAGGGAAGGCCGCGCCAGCGCCGATGTCAGCGGGACCTTGCCCATTTCGCAGAGCGGGTGGTGCTTGTTGCGTGCCTGGAGCGACAAGGCAGAAGACCCCATTTTTGACGCATATCCCTATGCCACAACCAGCCCCATCTACATAGCTGTTGCGGGCGCGCCGTCA
>Ga0209805_1000825_pt1 | contig 19048 bp, 17 predicted proteins | sample GraSoiAngelo_148_FD_185905 | JGI IMG/M metagenome (GOLD analysis project Ga0209805, IMG submission 185905) | Grasslands soil microbial communities from the Angelo Coastal Reserve, California, USA - 14_1009_09_20cm (SPAdes) (version 2) | ecosystem: Environmental > Terrestrial > Soil > Grasslands ... | reverse complement strand
GTCACTTCTTGCACTGACCGCGGCGGCGTGCGTGCTTGCAGATGTCATCGCTCCTGCTTCCTATACCCACCAATTCCGCGCTGAGCCTGATGCTGCTCCTTCGCGGCAGCATCTTCTGGGAACAGACGACCTGGGGCGCGACCGCTTCTCGCGCCTGCTCTATGGCACGCGGGTGTCGTTGCTATTGGCGCCCGCAGCGGCACTGCTGTCGAGCCTGCTCGCCGCTCTCATTGGTGGAACCGCGGGCTTCAGGGGAGGCAGGGTTGAGAAAATTGTCATGTCAGGGACCGACCTTTTCCTATCCTTACCCTGGCTCTTCCTGCTGATTACAGTACGAGCCCTGATGCCGCTGAACGTGTCGCCGATCGTTTCAGCCGCCATAACGTTTCTTCTACTCGGGTGCCTGGGATGGGCCGCAGCCGCTCGAGTGGTCTGCGCCGATGCGCGCTCTTTGCGCAATTCTGATTTCATATTGTTGGCGCGTGCGTCCGGCAGTTCCGGGCTTCGCTTGTTATGGCGACACATGGTCCCAAACCTTCTTCCAGTCCTGCTTGCACAGTTCTGGATATCGGTTCCAGCCTTCATCCTGACTGAAGCCAATCTTGGCATGTTGGGTCTCGGAGTTGCCGAGCCGCTGCCCTCATGGGGCAGTCTGCTGCGGGAGATGCAGAGTTATCCATCGTTAGCGGGCAATCCCTGGCGGTTCATTCCGTTGTTGTTGTTCATTGTGCTCGTAAGTTGCTTCCAGCTTGTCATGGTTCAAGAGGAGTTGCCGGCATGAAACAACATCGCTTTCGCATCATTCTGGTGGTCATCAGCCTTCTAGGTGCCATAACTGCATTTGCACAATCGGGCAGCGAGCTTCGCTTCTGCCTGCATTCCGAGCCCAAGACTTTCAATCCGCTGCTGGCGGAAGATGATTCATCCGAGACCATCCGTTATCTCACTGGCGGGGTGCTCATCCGTGTGGACCGTCTCACGCAGAACGCTATACCGGAACTGGCCACGGCTTGGAAAATCAGCAATGGGGGCAGGACGATTATTTTCAAATTACGCGACGGCGTTCGCTTCTCGGACACCACTCCGTTCTCCGCTGAAGATGTTGGTTACACCGTTCGGCAGCTCATGGATCCAGCGCTGCACTCGCCCACCGCGGATTCCTTCCGCTCGGGCGAAGGCGCGGTTGAGATTCAGGTCTTATCGCGCAATCGGGTTGCCATCACCTTTCCCGCGCCCATCGCTGGTTTGGACAAACTATTCGACCAAGTCGGAATCATGTCGGCCAAGTCTCCCCAAAAAGAAATGGCAGTATTGGGGCCATATCACGTCGCCGAATACAAAGCCGGCTCCTATGTGCTGCTCCAGCGAAACCCGAATTATTGGAAGCACGACGGCAGCGGCAAACAATTGCCGTATATCGAGTCGATCAAGTTGGATATTCAGCAAAACCGGGACACCGAGATTCTGCGCCTGCTTCGTGGAGAACTTGATTTCATCAATTCCCTGGATGCCGAATACTTCGACAAGATCCTATCCCAGGATTCTTCAATGGCACACGATGCAGGCGTGTCACTCGACTCTGAGCAGATGTGGTTCAATCAGGTCGCAAGCTCTCCTTTACCGGATTACAAAAAAGAATGGTTTCGTTCCACGAATTTTCGACGTGCGATTTCTGAAGCCATCAACCGTGACGACCTCGCTCGCATAGTTTTTCATGGACACGCGCGGCCAGCCGTCGGACCGGTTTCTATCGCAAACAAATTCTGGTTTAACTCCAAGCTGCAACCTCATCCCTTCGATCCCACCTCTGCGCTCCAGCGATTGAGTCAGGATGGTTTCCAGCTAAGAGATGGTGTTTTGCGCGATCGTCAAGGCCACGGCGTCGAATTTTCACTAATTACTAACTCCGGCAACAAGTACCGGGAGCGCATGGCCACCATGATCCAGCAGGACCTGGCCGGAATCGGGATCAAATTGAACATTGTCACGCTTGATTTTCCTTCGCTCATTGAACGCATTACCCGCAGCTTTAACTATGAAGCCTGTCTTTTGGGGCTGGTAAATAACGATCTCGATCCCGATTCGCAAATGAATATATGGCTGAGTTCGGCCGAAAATCACCAGTGGAATCCGAACCAGAAAAGTCCCGCAACCAATTGGGAAGCGGAAATTGACAAATTGATGCGCGCACAAGCCTCCACGCTTGATTCGCGAAAGCGCAAAACCTATTTTGACCAGGTGCAGGAAATCGCCTGGGAACAGGAACCGTTTATTTATCTCGTCAACCGTAATGCGCTGTCGGCAGTTTCACCTTCGGTGCACAATGCGCACCCTGTCGTCCTGCGACCCCAGGTGTACTGGAACATCGATCAACTGGTGTTGGGCAACGAGGTCGCGAGGAAGCATTGACACCGAATCAGCCAGTCCTGTCGCTCCATCTCTCTGCAGACTACCCGGGCAGAGCCTCCGTGCTGCGTGACCTATCGCTGGAGCTCAATCAAGGGGAGATCCTTGGATTAGTGGGCGAGAGCGGCTGCGGGAAAAGTACTTTGGCTCTGGCAATTCTTAGATTGCTCCATTTGAAGCGCGGCAAAGCTGAAGGTTTTATACATTTTGGCGGCCGTGATCTTATGTCGCTCGCAGAATTCGAGATGCGTAGGCTACGGGGTAAAGAGATGGGCCTGGTATTGCAGAGTCCGATGTCAGCATTGAATCCGGCGCTTCGGATCGGGACCCAACTGCGCGAAGCCTGGAAAATACATAAAAGCGGGAGTCGAGATGAGTGCCGAGAGGCTTTGCTGCACGCGTTGGACCTGGTCAGCTTGCCGGTTGAGGAAGACTTCCTGAAAAGATATCCAGCCCAGGTCAGCGTGGGACAGGCGCAGCGGGTGCTGATCGCGATGGCCGTTCTACATCGTCCATCGTTATTGATCGCCGATGAACCAACCAGCGCGTTAGACATTATCACGCAGTCGGAAATCCTGAGGTTGTTCGCAAGCCTCAGTCAGAAGCTCGGCATAAGTATTCTTTACATCTCCCACGATCTGCTTTCGGTGGCCACCATCAGCAACCGTGTCGCAGTTATGCAGCAAGGTCAGATTGTGGAGTGCCGCGACGCAGCAGGCATTTTCCGGAGTCCTGAGCACCGCTACACCCAGGAATTAATTCGCGCCTTACCCGTAGTGCCGCAGTTTGCCGCGCATGCCGCTGGTCGCGGCTAAAGAATCGCAGCCAAAACCCCATTGCTTGCCGGTTGAGATTATTTTCTGCCCGGATGGAATTCTCCCTTGCGGGAAAATTGGGAATAAGGCCAGTTTTGTTTCTTCTTGGGATCGGGAGTAGCCGCTGAAGGCAAGATTCTCGCAGACGCAGTTCCCCAGTCCGCGGGCGGAGACTGCACACCCCAGACATTTCCCGGCTCATTCAATGCCAGCCCAACCAGCCAAAACTTGCCATCCGTTCCAAGAGCCAGGCAATTGGCCACGCGAGCGGTCACGCTCCCCACGCCGGGCAGACCGTCCAATTGAACGGCGGTGCCGACTTCTGGTGCACACGAAAGACGAACTCCGCACCCTTGTGGATTGACCACCAGCGTCTGGCCTCGCTCTGCGAATGGGTGGCCAGCATTGAGACTGGTGACCCTGATGGGAATTTCCCATCGAACGCGGGTCATGCGCCGGGGTGTTTCAGCGTTGTCGGCAGAACTCGTCATAAAACACGTCTTGTTCAAATTTTACGCTGTAACTAGGGGCGATGACGCGATCGACGCTGGATTACGCACCACTAAAGTAACAGTACGCCAGCACTTGCGGTTGAGATCGAGAGGAGATTCAACCCAGAGACTACATCATTAACGGCTGTATCTGCACAAGTTGGGCGGTTGAAGCCAGCTTACTCTTACGAAGCATGTTGGCGGAGGGGATTCCGGTGCGCTGAAACGATTTTTCGCAGTCAGCAGTGGAAGGACCGTGCATGTTGCCCTCCATGTAAGCCAGCCCCGGGCATCGTGTACAACTGCCTACGTGCGAGCAAGTTGAACAAACCGGCAGATTCTTGGCGCGAATCGAGCTCACATCAGCTAACTGCGGCGAGTATCTCCAGATATCGAGGAATTTCTGCCGTCGTACATTGCCGCTGGGCAGAGGAAATTGCACGCACGGAAAGACATCACCGTAGGGAGAAATATAGCAAGCCGTGTGTCCAGCGCTGCAAGGAAAACTCTCCAGCTCGTCCTCGCTCGCTGGTTGGGGCGGAGCGCAGAATTCCTGCACATTGCCTATCAAGGACTCATTGCGGAAAACCTGGCGAAGTTCGCTGCCCGGAATACGCAGGTTCAGAATTGACATGTCCCCGTCCATCTTCGGGGTAATTGTCGGGTCGAGAGCGTAAATGACGTCCAGTTCTTTTGCGAGCGCCTGAACTCCAGCATGATCAAACATGTTGGCTGTCATCAACACATTCGCCATCGTGACCTTAAGTCCTTGAAGTTTCAGAAACCGAATCGCTTTAATGGTTCGCTTAAGCGAACCGGGCAGCTTCGTAATAGCGTCGTGGATTTCGGGACGATGCGAGTACACGCTGATTTGGATCTGCTCAACTCCAAGGGCTTTCAACCATTGAGCTTCATACTCGCGAATCATAACCGCGTTGGTCTTCACCTTGACATTGAACTGAAGCTGGCGAGCGTAAGCCACCAGTTCGAGAAAATCGCGACGCATGAAAACTTCGCCGCCACTGAAAGTCAGAAAGAAGACGCCGGCGTCGGCGAGTTGGTCGAGGATGTCCTTGATTTCTATAGTATTCAATTCGCCATGGTCGTCGTGATCGAGATAGCAGTGGACGCAGCGCTCGTTACAGCGGTAGGTGACGTCAATATGCACATCGATGGGGATATTTAGATCCAAGGCCTTAGTGGCTATCTCCGCCATCAAACTCATTGCGCCTCCGAGGTGGGGAAAGACGGAACGGCTATCGGCTTATCCGATATCAGCAAAATACCATGTTTCGACAGCTCATCTACGAATTGTTCCGCGTCGCGACGCGCTGAGTCGGGATCCACGTCAAACTCGGGGCAGATCTTTTCATCGACGATCTCGAAAAGTGAAGTACAGCCATCGGCCGCCTGCCATATTAAGGAGGCGACTTCATTCAAGGTAAAAAAGGTGGAATCCGCCGCTGACATGATCATCATTTCGCCGCCCATCATGCGGGCCGCGATCTCCGAGCTTCTGGCAATGTACTTGTCAGCCATTGAATTTTTCGCGGGATTCCCCTCTTCTACTCGATCAGATCCCAAACACGCTCATCCGGAAAGAACGTCAGCCGGCGCACCGCGACGTCGGTGACAAAATCGAAAGCGGACCGAAACACCAGTTTCACTAGTTCCGGATCATTAGCGAAGAACAAAATATTGCGCAACAGGCGTCTCACCGACTCACCAGTGGACATAGGCTCAATACGATTCTCAGATCCTTGCTCGAGGAAAAACAAGGTAGAAAGGGGTGCCGAGCAGTTTTCTCCCAGTCGCGCCAACTCACCGGCAAATGGAGTACCACAGGCGCGATAGCCTTGGCCAAATCGACGCGCGTAGGAGATTTCGTCGCTGAGAAGTATCACATCTGAAGATGCCAACCGCGAGATGGTGGTCTTGCCAGCACCAGACACCCCTGAAAAAAGGAAAGCACGATTATTGCGGATGGCACTCGCTGCATCGACTAGAAATCCGCCTTCGCGCGCCAATAAAAGGCTGTGGACAATTGCGACTCTCCAATAAATCGCGGAAGGATGCGTCGCGGGTCCGCAGCAGGACCGGGAGACCACCGATCTCAACCGCTACTTCGTGACCCGTGACGAATTCGTTCAAGGCGTTTATACCCGCTTTCTGAGCATCCCTGTGTTGCACTCCGGCACACCCAATCGATCTATTCCATTGCGGTTCCGTTGGTCCGAAAGTCCAAATTCGTTCGCCTCGATTTTGCCCGCCACGCCTGGAAACGGAGCGCAAGGTCACACAACAGGTCGCACCCAACGAGCAACAGGCCAATCATACGGCGAATGGTTGCGAGTTTTCGATCAAAGTCGATCGTATTGCTGCCGCGGCGAATAGCAACAACTCTACCCAGCAATTCTTCCGCGTGCACCGGCGGATCGACGCCAGCCATTGCGTCACCCCGCATGGTCAGACGTCGCTCACCTGCCAAATCGGATTTCCTGGTTACACGGTGAATAAAAAAGCGATTCTGTCTCGTATACAACACGATGTCCCCAGGCAGAACTTGCCCGAATTCGGCGAATTGTATGTTCAAGAGATCGCCAGGCCAGACCGTGGGTAGCATGCTGGCGCCCGTCGCTTTTAGACTTATTTCACCAAAACAGCACAGCACTTCTGTCGCCAGTCCGCACTGGCTGTCCTGTCGCGTCTGCAGTTCCTGGCTCATGTAGTTCGCGGGACTATCACGTTTTAACCGGCGTTCAACTGGCGCGTTGGCATCTTCTCCAGAAGTTTTGGCTCTTCTGAGCGATAGTCAGTCCAAGAGTTATACCCTGTCGGACACCAAGCGTCGTTTTCGTGGCTGGAATTAGTTGGGAGTGTACAACAGACGGTTTGAAAAATGCGAGGGACTGTTGTCTCTCCAGATACCACCAACTTGAAAGTAAGAACACGCCAGGACATCAGTAAAAGGAAAGAGTTCCCTCCAAGCGGGAACGACGCAGCGTGTACGAGAAGATTGCGAGACTCAATGGCAAAAGCACCAGAGAAAATAATGTGAGCACCACAATTTCGTGAGCCAGCACGGAGAACGGTGCGCCTCGCAGCAACGCCGAGCGCATGCCTTCGAGAGAGTGAGTGATCGGAATGAACCCGGAGATAAACCGCAGCCCTGCCGGCAAGGTTGTGACCGGAAACATGGTTCCCGTCAGAAACCACACTCCTGAGCCCAGCGCCCATACGACGGCTGAACCTTTCTGGATGGCCAACTGTAAAGCGGCGGCAAAAATACCCAAGGCGATGGCGATCGTCAGGGAAAGTACGAAGATCACCACGCAGCCGGTGATATTGGGATGTAGTGGTGCTCCAAACAGCAGCAATCCGGCGAGCAGATAAAAAAACAAGCTGACGGTATTGCCCGCAAAAGCTGAAATCGCACTCAGAAACACCAATATTTGAGAAGGAGTCGCGGTCGTCATCAGGACTTCCAGGGTGCCGTTTTGCTGAGCTTCCTGGACGGTAGCGAGAAATGCGTGCACTCCCATCACCAGGAATGTATAGAAACCTGTACCTACAAGAAGAAAGGGGAAGTAGTCCACTCCTTCAGGACGAAAGCCGGGACCAATCGCACGCGACAAATAGTAAAAAGCGGCTAGTTCCGCCAGCGCGCCGGCGGCGGTGAGGATAAAACCGGTGCGATAGCGAATTGAGGTGAGCAAGTCCCGCCGAACAATCACAAGCAGCTTGTCCAGCAATGAGGCCCAGTTCAACACCGCCCTCCTACTGCCGTTTCCGTTTCCGGGACTTGCTCCAACTCACCAGTAGTTCGAAAATAGAACTCCCGCAAATCGTCAATGCCGGTATTGGTTGAAAGCAGGAGAGAGCCGGCCAACGTTCCTCGATAGAGCACGGCTACTAAGTCGCCCACCGCCGCAGCTTCTGAAAAGCTATGGGTGGCCAGAATCACGGTCGAACCCAGATCCGGCAACTCCCGGACCGTTTCCCAGAAATGTACCGCGGAACCAGGATCGAGACTGCGAGTTGGTTCGTCCAACAAAACCACAGAGGGCTTCTTGATCAGGGCGCGCGCCATGCCGAGCCTCTGATACATCCCGGTGGAAAATTTCATGACCAGGGTGTCGGCGGATTCGACCAGCCCAGTAAGCCCAATTACCTGGTCAATCTTGTCCGTCCGCTCGCGCCGTGGAACATCATCCAAAGTTGCAAAGAAGTCGAGGTTCTCTCGAGCGGAAAGGCGGGGGAAAAACGATCTCTCGGTAGATACCGCGAACCCTACATGTCGGCGGACACGGTCCCCTTCCCGGCGCGTGTCGGAGCCTTCGACCAGGACTCGTCCAGAATCGGGCAGCAGCATGGTCGAAATGAGCTTAAGCGTAGTAGTCTTCCCGCTCCCATTCGGTCCCAGCAGGACCAGAATTTTTCGAGGAGGGATGCTGAGCGACAGATCATCTAGCGCCTGTGTCTCTCCCTTCCGCTCCCTGCCCATCCAATTAAACAGGGCGGGACGATGGCGAAATGCCTTGCTCACGGAATCGAATACGATGCTTTGCATGCTTTCGAATCTGCGCGAGGACTGGCTCGCACCAAGTAATGCATTCATCCCAGGATGTTGCGAAAGTGTCTGTATTATAGTGTGCGGTGCCCGAGTCTCCGCCGTTAGATTTGGGGACAGCGCACAAGAAGTAAAGATGTTACTGCCATGGCCCAACTGTCGTCGGCACTAGTGCGTCCAATCGAGAAACCTTCCAGTCAGGGTATTGTCTCCAGTGATGAATTTACTTGCTGCTGGCCTGTTGTGCTGGAGACGCTGATCGCTCCGAGCATATCCACGCTGCGCTACAGCAGTCGCTGGACTGGGGCGAAGTCACTCGCCTGGCAGAGCATCACGATGTCATGCCCGCGCTTTATCGCGGCTTGTGCCCTTTTCCTGGAAACGTTCCGCGCGGAGTACTTGAGCGATTATCCGAGTTCTACCGACGAAATACGCAGAAAAACCTGCGCCTTACACACGACCTGATCAGGGTTTTGGAATGTCTGGAGTCGCACGGAATCGCCGCCATCCCATACAAAGGCCCGGTACTGGCGGAATCCCTGTACCAGGATGTCGCACTCCGGCAATTTTCTGATCTGGATGTTCTCATCGATGCAGCTGATCTGGTCCGTGCCAGGACGGCGGTTCGCGAGCTGGGTTATTCCCCGGTCATGGCACTGACTAGAGCGCAGGAGGGCACTTATCTTGGATCGGGATATGAACTGGCCTTTGACGGACCCGCGGGTAGGAACCTGCTCGAACTAAAATGGCGCATTCTGCCTCGTTTTTATGCCATCGATTTTCAAATGGATAAGCTTTTCGAACGAGCTTCCAGCCTCGAGTTAGGCGGGAAGAAGATTCGTTCCCTCTCATCTGAAGACCTCTTGCTTGTGCTTTGTGTTCACGTGGCAAAACATCGTTGGGGGCGACTGTCCTGGCTTCGAGACATCGCTGAAACCATACGAACGCAGGCAGGCAATCGACTACGAGTTGGTGTGGGATGAGGCTCGGGCATTAGGCGTCCGACGAATTCTTGCAATTAGTTTCTGGCTGACACAGAACTTGTGGAGGGTGGCACCGCGTCTCCTTCCGGCCGATGTTGCCAATGATCCGCAAATGGAGCCTTTGGCTCGGGAAATTCGTCACTTATTAGTTCAGAGTTCGGAGTACAACACTGAGTCAGTGGATTATTTTCGTTTGATGATGCGTCTTCGAGAACGCCGTCGTGACAAAACTCGCTTTGGTTTGCGGCTAGCCGTTACCCCCAGCACGGGAGAATGGGAGACAGTTCGGCTACCGGCAGCAGTTTTTCCCCTGTATCGTGTCGTGCGCCTGATTCGCCTGATCGGAAGAACGGTTGGCGCGGGATTCTAGCTAGCTCTATTTCGCGTTTGCCCCTGCGCGTTTTATGCCGGCACGCAAACCAAGTTCAACAATACCGGGGTAGCCGCGTTCCTCCATGATCGCCATCACCGTCGCTGCGATTCCGCCAGGAGTGGCCGCTTCGCGCAGCAAGTAATCCAATGAGATGTTGCCTTCTCGCCACGAGACAATTCCATCCGCCAGAGCATGCGCCGCTGCTGTGAGCGCTGTCTTTTGGTCCAGCCCCAACTTTTGAGCTGCTCCAGCAAGTGCAGCCAGCGCATGATATCCATGACTGGAAGAGTAAGTAACGGTGAAGGCGTCGAACTTGTCTTCCGGAATCTCTAGAACTTTTCCTACGTGACTGAAGAAGCTTATGATTTCCCGTCGTGCTGCTTTGGACATGTTTCGCTCGAACGTTACGGCCGCCAACCCTCGTCCGCTGCGGCATACGGGGCTGGGCATTACTCTCGCCCAGCGCGTCCGCGAGCCAAGCCGCGATCGCAAGTTTGAGAGCGGGATACCGGCTGCGAGGCTGACTGCAATCGCGTCACGGTGAACTTTCCCGATCTTTTTCAACAGATCATCAACCCCGTCAGGCCGAACGGCTATGATCAACATATGCGCCTGGGCAACAGCGCGATGAAGGTCGGGTTCGCTGATCACGTCATACCTCTTGCGAAGCTGCCGCAGCTTACTGGCATGGCGGTCATGAACAATTATCGGAGTCTTATATCCGGAAAGCCGCAACCCGGCCAGCAGCGCTCCAGTGATGCGGCCGCCACCGATGAAGACTGTAGCCTTCACGAGAGTTCGGCGCAGGCCTGCTCGGCCACTTGCACGAGTGTAGCGACATCACTCTCGGTATGGGCGGTGGAGATGATCCAATGCAGGCCATTAGAAGGTGTCATATAGATGCCGTGTTCGAGCAGCAGTTGGACAAAACGAGCATAGCGGCCAGTATCTACATGTTTGCAATACTCGCGATAGTCATGGATAGCGTCGCGCTCAGTGAAATAGATCTGAAACATGGGGCCCAAGCCCTGCACGATGGCTTTCAGTTTGCGCCGGCGAAACACCTCACGTAATCCCGCAATGGCGGTATCGCCAATAGCGTGTAGCTTGCGATAAGTTCCCTCCGCGGAAAGCAGGTCAAGATTGGCGGCAACTACCTTCATGGTGAGCCTGTGACCATTGAAGGTGCCGTAGTGCAGAACCATGTTGTCGCTCCAACGCATGCGATCCAGGATGGCACGTGGCCCGGCCACTGCTCCGATCGGGAATCCTGCGCCTAGCGCCTTGCCGAAAGTGCTGATGTCGGGATGAATGCTGTAATACTCCTGGCATCCGCCCGGCGCATAGCGGAAGCCGGTAACAACTTCATCGAGAATTAACAACACGCCGTAGTCTTGCGTGAGTTCGCGCAGACGATCGAGATAGCGCTCGCGCGGCAGTATGCACCCCATGTTGGCCATGATCGGCTCCGTGATGACCGCGGCCAAATCACTTCCGTGTTCACGCATAAGGCGTTCCAGTGCGGCTATATCGTTCCATGGGGCGAGAACAACTTCATCAAACGTGCTGGAAGGAATTCCTTGCGAGTCCGGAATCCTGGTAGGGTTTTCTGGTGCGCCAATTTCCGCCGGCGAATGGCTGTGACTATTCAAAAGATAAGGATCGTACCACCCGTGATAGTGACCCTCGAACTTAAGGAATTTGGTACGCCGCGTATGGGCTCGCGCCAGCCGCAACGCCAGCATGGTGGCTTCGCTGCCGGTATTGGTGAATCGGACTACCTCCGCAGACGGCACCATCCTGCGGAAACGTTCCGCCGCTTCGACCTCGGCAGAAGTAGCCGCCGCAAAATGCGAGCCCTCGGCCATAGCCTGCGAGACTGCTTCAACCAGCTTGGGATGCGCGTGGCCCTGAATGAGCGCGCCGAAGGACATCATGAAGTCGATGTACTGGTTGTCGTCGGCATCCCAGACGCGCGAACCGCGTCCACGTTCCAGCACTATGGGGTCGGACTTGTAGACTGCTGCCCCGCGCGAAGGCGAATTTACGCCTTCAACCAGCGATTGCTGCGCCCGCTCGAACCATTGTTGCGAGCGAGTGCGATTTCGAGTCTTGAGCGCTTGTGTCATCAATTTTAAACAGCAGTGTTTTCAATCTGCCGTCCCGCCACCATCTACCACCAAAGCAGTGCCTGTCATGAATGACGAATCGTCGGAAGCGAGGAACAGCGTGGCTTTCGCAATTTCATCCGCCGTACCAATCCTACCCAGAGGCCGGTTGGCGCACCCGGCGAGATACGAATTCCAGTCCAATCCTCGCAGGCGCGCATCTTCCGGCAGCATAGGAGTGTCCACGTCCCCCGGACAAATGCAGTTGACGCGAATTCCCTGACGGCCATGATCAATAGCCATAGCCTTGGTGAGCAGCACGACGCCACCTTTCGAGGCACAGTATGCTACGGCGGAATCGCCACCAACGATTCCCCAGCCCGAACTGTTGTTAATAATCACGCCGCTGCCTTGTGCGATCATGCCAGGCAATGCAAATTTCGACATCAAAAACGTGCCTTTCAGATTGATGTCAACCTGCAAGTCCCACTCTTCTTCGGAACAGTCAAGCGCTGTATGCGCATAGAAAACGCCAGCGTTGTTGAAAAGGATGTCTAAATGTCCGAAGGTACTCAGGGTTTGTTCGACGGCACGACGGCAGTCCTCAGCTTTCCGAACATCTGTACGAATGAAGATCGCCTTTCCGCCATCGTTCAGGATCCGTTCGGCAACCGTCTTTCCTCGTTCTTCATTCCGTCCAGTAATGGCGACCTTCGCGCCCTCTTTGGCAAATAAAAGAGCCGTGACCTCGCCTATTCCTGAGGTTCCGCCGGTGATAAGTGCGACTTTATTGACTAGGCGCATAGTTTCGATGGCGCGAATCAGTGGACAATCAGATAGAGCCAGCTAGCCCCCCGCCGTCCACTACCAGCGCAGTTCCGGTCACGAACGAAGATGCATCGCTCGCCAGATAAAGCGCTGCCTGGGCGATCTCCTCGGGTTTCCCGACGCGCCCCAACGGGCGCCTCGCGGCTTCGGCCAGGAAATTATCGCTCGATTCACCGAGTTGCTGCGCCTCATTTCGTAGCATGTTAGTGTCGGTATCGCCAGGGCAGATGCAGTTTACGCGAATATTTTGCGGACCATGGTCAATGGCCATCGCCTTGGTCAGCAGTACGACCGCCCCTTTTGAGGCGCAGTACACAGCTGCGCGCGGCCCACCGGCCAATCCCCAACCTGAAGCCATGTTGATGATTGAGCCTCCGCCGGCGTGCGCCATGAGCGGGATGACCTGCCGCGAAAGAATAAAAATGGACTTAACATTCACCGTCATCACGCGGTCCCAATCTTCTTCGCTAAGTTCAAGTATTGAAGCACGTCTTATGATTCCGGCATTGTTAAAGAGCACATGGATAGGACCGAATTCTCGCGATACCCGATTTAGCATCCGCTCACAATCCGCAGCGCGCGTGACATCGGCGCTTTCGAAGAGCGCCCTGCCCCCGTTGCCGACAATCTCCTGAGCGACAGCCTGTCCAGCTTCCTCAATAACGTCAGCGATCATTACCGCCGCGCCCTCTCGTGCAAACAATAAGGCTGTAGCGCGCCCAATGCCTGAAGCACCGCCTGTGATGAGGATAACCTTGCCCTTCAATAAGCCCGAGCTGTTCGGCGCACTCCCCATTTTGTCAGGTTCTTACCGGCTGGCCAGGCTTCCCGCGGTTTCAGCTCCATCAATGGTGTACACCTGGCCAGTCATGTACGCCGCATCGTCGGAAGCTAAAAATGCAAACAACGCCGCGATCTCCTCCGGCTTAGCGTGCCGGCGCAGCGGGATTTTACGATTTACTTCGTCGAGCATTTCGTCACTGTACTCGGCGCGTTGCATGGGTGTGAGCACGTAGCCCGGCGCGACGGCGCAGACTCTGATCTTGGGTGCAAGTTCCAGCGCCATCGATCGCGTCAACTCGATCACGCCGGCCTTGGTGGCGTTATAGTCGGCGTAATACGGATAACCCATGATGCCGTTGGTGGAAGCTGTTTGCAGGATCACTCCGACGCCTCGCTCCCACATGTGGCGTGCCGCAGTCTGCGCGACATAGAACACGCCAGTCAGATTGACGGCGATTACCGTGTCCCATTCTTCAGAAGTGATGTCGAGGAAGTTGTGGCGAATACTGATCCCCGCGTTGTTAATAACGACGTCGACCCCACCCATGATCCTGACTGCATCAGTAAACGCAGCTTGTACCTGCTTCCGGTTAGAAACGTCGGCATCGACGGTGCCGGCGAGGTCCGGCAACTGGCGCTGGATCTGCTGTCGCCCTTTGGCGTCCCGGTCGAGCACACACACAGCTGAGCCCTCTTCCAGAAAACGCGCGGCGGTAGCGGCGCCGATCCCGCTCGCACCTCCAGTGATGAGGACACGCTTGCCAGTCAGACCGCGCATTACCCCTCCTGACGATTGGACTGGAGATTCTAGCAGGCCCAGCTTGGCGGTGGGAGCGAACGCGGTGCTGGCTTGGCCAGGCTGCCTTAGTCCGGTAATTCTTTAGGCGCCCTTGCCACGAAAGAGGAAAATCAGGTCAATGATCAAAATAATCACCACCAGCAATTCAAGAAAGAATGCCCGGCTCTGATGGAACTGGTCCACCATGAAGCGGTAGAGCTCCTCCGCGGTCCGCAATTTCTGGTTTACCAGGTCTTTGTAGTCCGGCACGCCGATCTTGGACGCGGCAACCTTGTAGAGACGGGCCGAAAACATATCGCTCAGAAACTTGATGGCATTATCAACACGCTCCGTCAGCTCCGTTACATCCAGCAGAACGGTATGCAGCTTTGAAGCCGCGCGAGCGGTTTTCCATCGTGCGAACATTCCGGTTCCGCCATGCTCCAGAAAATCGTACACACCCTCGAGTTGACGGCTGAGTAGCTCGTCATAATGGCGGAATTCAAGAAGCTGCGAATTGGCATACTCCAGGAGCTGAATGGCGGTCTCCGCGCCAGTGGCGCTGTCATAAAGAAATGCTCCATTCCAGCCGATCACTGTCAAATCATTAGGATAGTAAGAAATGCGTGATTGTAGAATCTCCTGACGCTCGCCATCGGAGAGTCTTGACGTTTCTCCGCGAACGATTTGCGCAATCTGGTCTCCATTTGCAGACAGCACATCGGCAGCCGATGGAGCACCCGCAATTTCGCGCACATGGAAAATGAAGTAGTCTTCGTTCAGCCATTCGGTATACGGCTTCACGAGAGCGGGAGCGGCGCGCTCCAGTTTCTGTTTAGCAATTTTGGTGGCTAGACTGGCAAATTCGGTGTCCCACACCCAGCGGCCCGCCAGGCAGACCAGGGTTTCCCAATCACCGGAAAACGGCAGTTCGAATACGACACTCAGTACGCCATAGTCGTAATACTTGATCTGTCCATCCAGCCGTTCGCCACTTTCCAGCACCAGTGGTTCGATGGGCTCGACTACTGGGGCCCGTTGATAGCGCACGTATCCCGGCGCGGGATGTTTAAAACTCGCCTCCGCTGTACGCGCACCGAAGATTTTACGAAGTTCGTCGAGTCGGATTTCCTCGCAAACATCAAATTGGATAAGAACCAGGATCGAACCTTGCAACGCGGCATCCGATGTCGTGGCGACTCTAAGCGGGCCAGGCGCCAGACCCGTGCTTGGCTGCTGTACCGATTCCTTCAAGATGGCGGGACTAGTTTCGCGTTCCATGGCGTAACCCGATTTCTTCAAAATGGCCGGGGTGAAGACGCCAGCTGAGTGTTAGGTAGCCGCTTCGGTGCTGAAGAACCACTTATATTGTCACAGAAAGCAGACGATGATGGCGAGCAATTATAGTAAACAAAGCTAAAGCCCTTGTTTTCAATAGCTTCCAAGGTATGTTCCTTAAAGCACGCAATGCCGGCGCTGACGCAAAAGCCAAGGCATGAAGTACCGTGCAGCCTTCATTTCATGGGGTTAGTCCGCGCTTCAGGGGATCCTCGCAATGCCATCTGAATGATGTCGGCGAGATGAAATGCACGGCGGCCGGTACCCTGCGCAATCTGTTCACGGCAACTAAAACCATCCGCGATGATAAGCCACTCTGGTGGCGCACTCCGGACAGCAGGCAGAAGTTCTAGTTCACCGATTGCCAAAGACACATCATAGTTGTCTTTCTCGAACCCGAACGATCCTGCCATGCCGCAACAACCAGGGGCGGGCGTTTGGAAGTCAACGCCCATGCGGCGCAGGACAGCCTCTTCGTCCGTCATCTTCATGATGGACTTGTGATGACAATGACCGTGCAGCAGGGCCCTGCGGTCGAATCGAGGCAGCTCAAAGTTCTTGGCATGCTTCTCGAGGAATTCGCTTAGCAGGAATGTTTGCTGCGACAGCCGGCGAGCGCGTTCATGGTTGGGGAAAAGATTGATCAATTCATCGCGGAACACCGCGACACAGCTTGGCTCCAGCCCAACAATCGGAATGCCCGCGTTAATCTCCGGCGCGAGGGTATCCAGAAGTTTGGTCAGCAAAGCCTTGGCTCGATTAAGCATGCCGAAATCGTAAAGAGGACGCCCGCAGCACAGACTGCTCTCCGGCACCACTACGCGGAAGCCAGCCGCTTCTAAAACATCCACTGCGGCCTTTGCAGTATCCGGCAGAAAGTAATTAGTGAAGGTATCCGGCCACAGGACGACGGGCGGATTGTCAATATCGCGAGGAGAGCGGCGTCTGAACCATTGTTTAAACGTCTGCGAAGCAAAAGCCGGGATACTACGCCCGCGTGGCATCCCCGAAACGAGCTTCGCAATATCGCGCAGGACCGGCAATTGCGTAGTGAGGTTCATCAGGCCGGGCGCATTCGAAGCCAGCCGCGCCCAGATGTCGATGTTGCCGAACGCGTAGGCGCTTCGGGGACGCACCCGACCGTCATAGTAATGGGAGAGGAATTCCGCTTTGTAGGTGGCGACGTCTACGCCAACGGGACAATCGCTCTTGCAACCTTTGCAGGAGAGACAAAGATCGAGCGACTGCTTGATGCGCTCGTCGCGCCATCGGTCGCTAATGATTTCTCCTTTGGTCATCTCCCAAAGCAAGTGAGCCCGTCCGCGAGTTGAATGCTCCTCCTCGCGAGTCACGCGGAAGCTGGGGCACATCACTCCACCGTCATATTGCCGGCACTTACCCACGCCCACGCAACGCAGAGTTGCTCGCGCCAGGCTTCCATGGTCTTCAGGAAAACGAAAATGGGTCTCTGGCTGCCAGGGACGGTAATCAGATCCGAGGCGCAGATTCTCGTCGAGCCGGTAAGGTTCGACAACTTTGCCGGGGTTCATCTTCCACTGCGGATCCCAGATTGCTTTGAACTCGCGAAATGCTTGTACGAGTTCTGTCCCAAACATTTTCGGCAATAGTTCCGCTCGAGATTGACCGTCACCGTGTTCTCCAGAGAGCGATCCCCCGTAGCTGACCACAAGATCTGCTGCTTCCTCTACAAATTGCCGGTACTTACGGATTCCTTCCCCCGTCTCCAAATCGAAGTTGATGCGGGTATGGACACAGGCATGCCCGAAATGCCCGTAAAGCACGCCGCGATATCCATAGCCATCCATCAGCTTTCGCAGATCCCGCAAATACTTGCCAAGTCTTTCGGGCGCGACTGCGGAATCTTCCCATCCCTCCCAGCTCAGCGGTTCTCCGGGCACGTGTGAAATCACGCCGAGACTGGACTCGCGGACGTCCCACACCTTTCTTGCCTGCTGCCTATCGTTGAACAAACGCATGTTGGGCGGGGTGGGGCCTCGTCCAAGAGCCTGCATCAACCCGCGGGCTTGGGCCTCGGCCTCGGGCAGAGTATTAGCGCCGAACTCCACAAACAGCCAACCTCCGCCTTGCGGCAACAGGCCCAGTCCCTCGGAGTTAATGCCCTTGCGGCGCGTATATTCAACCAACAGATCGTCCACTCCTTCCAGACCAATCGGCTTGTGCGCCATGATGTCGGGCACACGGTCGGCGCACTGATAAATGTCGGGATAAGCAACGACCAGCAGAACGCGTTGCGGCGGGCTCTCCACCAAACGGCAGGTTGCTTCCAGTACCGTCACGCAAGTGCCCTCCGAGCCAACCAGGGATCGCGCCACATGAAAGCCATGCTCGGGTAGTAGGTAATTCAGGTTGTACCCGGAGACTCGTCGAGGAATGTTGGGATAGCGCTGCCTGACCAGATCGCCGTAGGTGGAAGCAATGGCTCCCAGCTTGGCATAGATCTCGCCACGACGGCCACCTTCAGCAATGTTTCTTTCCAGCTCATCGCTGCTAGTCTGGCCGACCTTCATGCGCAGGCCGTCGTAGGTCAGGATCTCCAGTTCATCGATGTTGTCGTCGGTCTTGCCCGCCATCACGGAGTGAACGCCGCAGGAATTGTTGCCAATCATTCCACCCAGGGTGCAGCGGTTGTGAGTCGCCGGATCGGGCGCAAAGGTGAGTTGGTGCTTCTCGGCCGCGGCGCGAAGATGATCGAGAATCACACCCGGCTGCACGCGTGCAATGCGGCGGACAGGATCCACCTCCAAGATTCCGGCCATGTATTTGGAAAAATCCAGGATGACCGCGACGTTGCAACATTGCCCAGCTAGGGAGGTTCCGCCACCGCGGCACAGAAGAGGCGCGCCAAATTGCCGGCATAAGGCGCCCGCTGCGATTACATCATCGGCATTGCGTGGAAGTACGACGCCAATTGGGACTTGGCGATAGTTGGAACCATCCGTGGCGTAGAGAGCGCGGCTACCGTCATCGAATCGCACTTCGCCGCTAACACTCCGGCGCAGAGCAACGGCCAGCTCTTCGGAATTGACGCTGACCGACTTGGCGGCTCGAGCGAGGTCTGCAAACCTGTCCTGCATGTGGGGAGGCGACTATTGGCTTTGATCAGACGGTTTGCCGGTGACATTAGCGATGTTTATGCGTGTCTTTCCATCTTGGGATTCGATATTGATTGTTACCACACGATTCTTCTCATTGGACACAATACTGTACTGGTCATCGCCTTGCGTGCTCACCATCGCGCCGGGAAACTTTTGCTTGTAAAATTCTGCAACCTTTTCTGGCGGGTCGCTAGTCTCAAATTCAGCTCCGGCTGTCTTCATTCCGCCAAACGTTACAGCGCCCGCGCTGCTTTTTAACGCACGCGCCCCAGAGTATACATCCACGCCGATGTTACGGGCCGCTTCATCTGAATTTTGCGTACTCTCCACCGTGCCGAATGGAGTCTCAACCCTCACCTTGTCTCCTCGGCTCGAAATATGGGTATGTTTTGCAATTCTCCAGGCAAAAAACGCGGAGGTCACCATGCCCAGAATGCC
>Ga0209805_1000822_pt1 | contig 19075 bp, 18 predicted proteins | sample GraSoiAngelo_148_FD_185905 | JGI IMG/M metagenome (GOLD analysis project Ga0209805, IMG submission 185905) | Grasslands soil microbial communities from the Angelo Coastal Reserve, California, USA - 14_1009_09_20cm (SPAdes) (version 2) | ecosystem: Environmental > Terrestrial > Soil > Grasslands ... | reverse complement strand
CGAACTACTCAGACAGGAAGACCCTGAAAAACTAGAGTACATAGCCTCCACAACTTTCATGTGGAAACTTAAGCGGCTCGATGTCAAGCTGGGAAAGAGATTCTACGACTTCGCCCTTAGCCTACCGAACTTCCTTCACAACTCCGTTCATCTCCGAGAACCACGGTGGAATCTACCCAACAGGGTCCTAGACCACGGGTTTGTCTACATTACACGCGACGAGGCAGCCCGCTTGATGGAGGAGGAAGTGAGAACGAAGATTCTGGAAAGATCGGGCCGGACCCCTGACGAGGTACCGAGACTCCTAGGATCTAGGGTGGAGAGGGCAAGAGGCCTAGTCGTCAAATGGCTGGGCCTACCGACGAAATATGAACTTCCACGGGTACCACTGCCCGAGGCAATGCCGCCCTGCGTCCGTCACCTAATAGACAGTCTCGACGAAGGAAAGAACGTTCAACACATGGGCAGGTTCACACTAGCCTCCTTCCTTCTCAACATCGGAACAGGAGAAGAAGACGTTGTCAGATTGTTCAAGCCCGCAACGGACTTTTCAGAGAGAATGACTCGCTACCAGGTCGAACACATCGGCGGAAAACGGGGAGGCCGGACCAAATATACCTGTCCTATGTGCAGCACACTAAAGACCCACGGTGTCTGCTACAAACCAGATGAGATCTGTGAAACAATCAGGAACCCCCTCAGCTACTACAAGTCAAAATCACGAACCCTTACCAACAAGGGTCCAAAACGCGAACCCAACTGAACAACTCATTCGCCGGAAATTCCAAGAATATTATCTGAGCCTTAGCAAGGAATTCTACCTACCGCCTCATCCCGAGGAGAGAGAGTACGGCTTCCTTCTTTTCAAGGAAAAATTCATGGTAAGACACAGAGCCTTCCGAGATCCAAGCGTTCTCTTGGGAGCGATCCGCGATCTAATTCCCGCCCACACATACTTCTCAACAGCCTACTACCAAGAACCCACGGCAGCCATGGAGGAGAAAGGCTGGAAAGGAGCCGATCTAGTCTTCGACATCGACGCAGATCACCTCGATACTCCCTGTAAACCTAGTCATGACAAGTGGAAGTGCAAGGCGTGTGGAACGGTCGGTAATGGCGGAGCCCCAAGGATTTGTCCAAAATGCAAGAACGATCGGATGGAGGAACAGACTTGGCTATGTGACCAATGTCTGCGACAGGCGAAAGAGGAGACTACGAAGCTTCTTGAGATATTGTATTCTGATCTCGGAGTTGAACCTTCGAACCTTCGCATATTCTTCTCGGGTCACCGAGGATACCACGTACATGTGTACTCGACCCAGCTTCAAGTGATGGGCGAGGAAGAGCGGAGGGAGATAGCGAGCTATGTCCTAGGTCAAGCCTTAGACCCTCAATTACACGAGTTGAACGAGGTGAACGTGGGAGGGGTAAAGGTCATCGAGGGCCCTCAACTAGGTCAACCAGGCTGGCGGGGAAGAATGGTTGAGGGAATCTACGATGTCTTGAGCGAGGAAGGAGAACGGTTAGGATTGTCGCCAGCCCAAGTCAAGACGATCAAGACCCAAGATCGAGACGAATTTTTCAAGAGACCTTTCTGGAGCTCAGTCAAAGGATTCGGCCTCTCGACCTGGAAGAATCTTTCGGTGAAAGCGGTCGATAGAAGATCCGCCAAGATCGACACAGTAGTAACGACAGACGTGCACAGACTAATCCGGCTTCCCGGCACACTAAACGGACACACAGGACTATTGACTATGCAGGTCCCCAGAGAGAGACTTGACGAGTTTGACCCATTCAGAGACTCCCTCGCGTTTCACGGAGAAATGAGGGTCCGAGTCAAAGACGCACCCCAATTTCGACTTGCAGAAAGGCAATTTGGACCCTACTTGAACGAAGAGGTCGAGTTGCCCTCTTATGCGGCAATGCTCCTATTGTGCAAACGTAGAGCAGAACCAGTGATCTGAGCACGGCTAACGGATAATAGATGCGGACCTAGACAAACCTGGAATTCAGCGGAAGAAGACGATCTTTGACAACCACTTACGATGAAATACAGCAAGCCTGGAAGCGGGAACTGCAAAATCCGGAGCTCCAACTACTAAGACAGGGATTCTTCAAAGACTTGGCATCCTACATCAAGAGGTTAAAAGAGGCGCAAAGAAACCTCGACCCAAAATCGCTCAAAGCCATCGTAATGGACGAAGAGGCAAAAAGGCTGGAGCAGCTTCTCATTCAGCTAGTGGATCGGAGGCTGGAAAAGCTCTGGACTCAGGCGAACAAGGATCAATCAACTAACCTTGAATCTTCCGAGAAGCAAGTCTACCAAGACCTTTCAGGAATCTCGAGACACTACGAGAAGTTGAAGGAAGAACTCTTGCAGGGCCGAGAGCCCTCTAGCCCGATGAACAGGGACAAGACAACGCTGCTAGTACGGTTTGTCAAAGACGTCCCGTCCATAATCGGAGTTGATCTAAAGACTCATGGGCCGTTCCTCAAGGAGGACATTGCCAAGTTACCCTTTGAAAACGCAGAGAGTCTAATACGACAGGGCGCTGCCGTCGAGATAAGAAGCTCAGTTCAGGATAATGAATAAAAGGGCGACTTCGGACCTCTCGAAGTCTTTCACTGGTGCCACAATCGAAGTTTCCAAAAGAGGTCAACACTTACTGTCCCAAATGCGGGCATCACACAGCTCACTCCGTTACCGTTTACAAAGCTGGCAAAGCCCGCACTATGGCCTGGGGAAGCCGTCGCCAGGAGAGGCGGAAGCACGGTTATGGAGGCCAGAAATTCCCAGAACTAAAGCGAACTGCCAAAACAACGAAAAAGTCTCTCGTGAGATTGAAATGCCGAACCTGTAACTATACGCTCATGAGATTAGGCATCAGGCTGAGAAAGTTGGAGGTTGGAGCATAGAGATGAGATGGGAATTAATTCCAAAACCTCGAAGCATATTCCTTCGAGTAAAGTGCTTGAAATGCGCCAATGAACAGATTGTCTTTGAGAGATCCAGCAGCTACGTCAAATGCACAGTCTGTGACGAGTTGCTAGCCCAACCTGCGGGTGGAAAGGCCAAGATTCGTGGCGAAGTTCTGCAGTCGTTGAGCTAGAAAGAGTCCAGGCGAATGTCGACCCAGACTTCTCAAGCCATCTTTCCCGAATTGGGAGACCTTGTCGTCGCTACAGTGAAGAGGGTCGAAGACTATGGGGCCTATGTCAAACTCGACGAGTTCGCGGGCATTGAAGGCCTTGTCCATATCTCGGAGATGGCGACGACTTGGGTCCGGAACATTCGAGACCACGCGCGAGAAGGGCAGAAACTCGTCCTTAAAGTTCTAAGAGTAAATCCTCAACGGAACCAGATAGACCTCTCTCTCCGACGAGTTACTGGAAGAGAAAAATCGGAGAAGATGCTTGAGTGGAAGAAAGAGAGGAAGGCAGAGGCCATTCTCAAGAGCGCTGCCGAAAAAATGAACAAACCAGAGGAAGATGCAGAAACTATCAAGAACACGATTCTAGAAAAATTCGGCGGTCTCTACGATCCGCTGGAAGAGGCCATGGACGAAGGTCCAGAGGCCTTAGTCAAGGCGGGACTAACAGAGGAATGGGCCCAGGCCATCGCGGAAGTCTCCAAGACCAAGATACGTCTCGAGAGGTCAAAGGTTCGAGGAACTGTGGCAGTCACCTGCCACAAGCCTGGAGGGTTAGAGATTATCCGACAGACGTTGCTCGGCGCGAAGAAGATCCGAAGGCCGAGAGGGAGCGAAATTAAGATCTACACAATTGGAGCGCCCAAGTATCGGATCGAGGTTGAAGCCGGAAGTTTTGAAGTTGCCGAAAAAACACTGAACCTCGTGACTGAAGAAATTCTCGATTCTATCAAGAAGGCAGGAGGAGAAGGAAGAAAGATTGGATGAAATGGCTGATGCGGAAGTGCACCCAATGCTCCCGGTACACTCTGAAGAGCATCTGTCCCAACTGCGGAGCCTCGACTAGGATCCCACATCCCGCAAAGTTTTCGCCTGACGACAAGTATGCCAAGTACCGGGCGAAGGGTTTCGAAACCGGTTCGATGACTGACGTTACAGCTGAATCAGCGTCTGATTAGCACTCACTGCTACGTTCAAGCCGAGACTTGGATCTTCGTTCCACCAGGCCCTAACACGGATTGGGCTTGTCCCACTCGGAGGCTTCCAGTTGAGGAACTGGTATGTCCCTGTCGTCGTTAGCGTACTACTTCCAATCATCGTCCAACTGTTGTCGTTGGGCTTCGCATATTGAAGCATTACAGGAGTCGTGCTTGTAACTGGTTGTCCGCTGGGATTGCTCAAGGTTCCAGTAATGTTGTTGCCATTGTTGGCACCCTTCGAGACATATGGGTTGCTGAGCATAGCCGTGAGAATGGGGGTCTGCGGATAGTTCACTCGATACAGTAAGACGTAGTCGTTGGAGGACTGGAAGACTTTGGTGAAGAAATAAGGTCTTGCATCTCCCCGGTTACCAGTATCACACGATGTTGTCTGACCGCTTGAACAAAAGCTCGGCGGATTGCTGATCCCCGTGGGGTACCCGTCTCGCAAAAGTATCCCCAGCAGTGTGTTGCTAGTCGGTATTAGGCCTCCTTGATAGTTGCTCGTTATCCGAGTACCATTATCCGTCTGGCCGTTCACAGTAATGTAGCGAATGTAGTCGGTCTGTGTCTGGCCGTTTGATAGGCTCGTATTCCTTTGCTTGTATGTGACAGTGGCTGCACCGATGGGAGTGTTGATTTCTGTGCCGTTTCCGATTCTTACCATCCAATACCATTTACTATCATCGCCATACCCGCAGACGGGTGGAGACCCGGCTGGAGAGTTGCTGCTGCTCGGACACAAAGGTGATCCTCCGGATTGATAATTGTAGCTGAAAAAGACGGCAACGTGTGTCACTCCATATTGATGCATTAGATTGACTGCCATTGATTCATTCAGCATCAGACCTGTTGCAATTATCTGGATCTGAGTCGAGTTTCCTGTTCCGTTATCGGCAAGCGTGTGTAACCCTGTGTTCACGGAGATCCAGTATCCGTAATCCCACCAAGCAAAGACGACGCTTGTCGAAGGCAGGTTATTGTTCATCCAGGTAAGGGCCTGAAGCCAGTCGGGAAAGTTTCCTCGAACTGGAAGACTCGCTGAAGCTATGGTTGTGGGAGTGTATGCGGATTGTACGGCATTAATGAATGTTGGAACAACTAGAATGAGAATTATCAAGAGTATTCCTAGGCTGAACTCTCGGCTTACCCTACTGGTAAACCTGAGCTTGCGCCTCGGAAATATGACTGCTTGCTGAATAATGTCCATTGCTGGCTTACCAAGCTCTACGACTGTTATGGCTGCCAATGTTGCCATCGCAGGAGCTAGAATCAGGGTCAGCCTGACTAGGCTAGCGGCAAAATAGAAACCGGTTACGCCGAATACGATGAGTAGAACATCACTGTCCCGCAGACGCTGGAACGCAAAGAAGAACCCGAAGACAGCCAGGAGTATGATACTCCCGATCTCTAAATAGAGGCTTGACCAAGTGGAGGGTCTGTTCTCTGCAACCGATGCTACGAGTGGAATGTTGTTCCTGACGAAAGGATCTATGGTCGCCAGGAATTTTCCCCGTAATCCTGCGGAGATCAGCCCTGTTCCCACTCCAAGGACTGCTACCGCCACCACCCCCGCGACCGCGAGGCCTATCACGGTCAATCTGCCCCTGGTGGTCGGAGCCAGCCTTGATAGTTCCATAACTGCAAGGAGTCCCATCACTCCTAGCAAGGCAATCGTTGTGCTTTCTGTAAGGTAGGTGTGTCCCAATAGGGGTAGTTCGGTGCCAGTGAAGAGGAAGAATCCTATGCTGATTCCGTAGGAGAGCAGGAGACGTGGAGAATAGCGTCCTAGCACAATCAGGGCTAGTACGAATAGTCCAAGCACTTCGGCTGCGTACCTGAAGCTCCCCCAGGCGAATGTCATGTAGATGAGACTCACGCTGGAGAGCATGCTGTAAATGATAGTGCCCTTCAGTGATCGGCTCGGGTTTACTGCTCGCATGAAAAACAGGAAGGCCATGACCATGGTTGGAATCCCGACGGCTTCATTACGGAAGAAACCTAAGTCCGTGCGGCTGATTAGGCTCGAGCTGAAGGCGGAGAAGAGCCCGGCTAAGAGCCCTGCGCTCTTGCCCCAGATATCTCGAGCGAAGAAGTAGATAACTAGGACTCCGAAAATTCCCAGAATCACTGGGGAGTAGACTGCCGCGTCGTAGAGACTGATGTTAATACCGATTGCTTGGAGAAATTGGTAGATGAGAGTGCCCGTGAAACTAGTGCCTGGATAACTAGTAGAAACTGGTGGTCTCCCGAAGGGATACCATGCTTTGAAGTCAGTGTAGGCGAACCAGCTCTGCCACCCGTTGGCAGTTATCTGGCGCATGTCGTTGAAGTTGAAATATGGGTCGAACTCGCTGATATAAGCGCCCCATCTCAAAGGTAAGAGTCGGATTATTGCAGCCAGTGCCAGAGTGAGGCTAAGTATTGAGTAGTGTAGGGCAGTTTCTCGAGGAATTCCCCCAAGGGTCTTTCTAATTGCTCTAAAGCGTGCTGAGATGTTTTCTCGACTAAGTCCTCCCCTTATCCCAGTGAGAATACCCTCCGGCTCAATGGTCATTTTGAAGCGTGGTCCCCTAATTGTGTCGGGCTACTAGGATAGCGGGTTGTTCGCCTCGGGTGTTAATATTCTTGTGGTCTGAGGAAGATGGGAACTGATGGCTTCGCGAGGGTTACAAGCCTAGTTTCGTTCCGCAGTTTTTGCAATATACTGCGTGGTCCGGATTCTGGGTCTTACAGTTTTCGCAGAATCCTCTGAAGTTCGAAGGTCTAGGTATTGTAAATGTTTTTGTCGCGCCAGCATACAGGTTGAACTTGTCGCCATTGTTGCATCGGAATCGAGAGACGCGGTACTTTTGGAAATTCCACTCTCGTTCAGGCGGTGTGGATATTGGGGTTCCGCATCTCGGACAATTCAGGACGGGTAATTCTCCTGGACTAGGGTTTCTAGAAAACGGATATTTAAGGTGGGCTGAAGCCTGGAGTTTCTGTCTTCACGGTCTTGCGAAGCTGCCATCGCACTTCGTTGCTGCTGGTATCGATCCAGATCAGGAAAGCCTGGCCCTTGATTGTTCCAGTGTTGTAAGAGTTCAAGTCTTTGAGAAGTTTAGGGTCAACTAGGGCCTCAGCTGAACCGCCTTCGCCCGTGTTCGGGTCCACTAGATCGAAACTGATCCTCGTGAGACCTTCTTCAGGTATCGCGGAGTAGTGAAGTACGTAGAATCCTCGACCATTGAGGCTCAATAACACTGGCCGCTCGTTAGCATTGATGGTCAACTTTGTCCTGTCGATCGGAGTTAATGCAAGAATTTAGCAGTTCTTCAGTAGAGCATGTCCTGTCGCTTGTTCAAAGCGCGTTGCTTCGGACCGGATGGCGCCGGGAGTGGGATTTGAACCCACGAGGGCCTAAGGCCCATCGGATCTCCGCACCTGGGTGCAGGTTTAGCAATCCGACGCCATACCTGGCTAGGCGATCCCGGCGTTCGATGAGCGTCGCGTTCAAGCTGTAAATAACTATGTTACGAATCTGGGATGTTTTTCCGGGAGTTTTTGCGACCCTGGGGGGTCTGGGGCTAAGCATGCTTTTTTCTGGAATTGGAAAACGTACTTTTTCGTCTTGTCTGGACTTGTTTGGCCGTTCGTGGATGTTGTCGGGATTTTCTGAGCGAATAATATCTTTGACTCTCCGGGTCAGTTGTTAGAGATGGTCTATTTCGAGGATATGAGCATTGATTACTGCTGTCTCGTTGAGGACCCGACAACAGATAACTGTCACAAACTTCTTGACGAGACGCCTGCTCAACGCGATAAGTCGTAATACGTTAGGGAATCAATAGAGTTCTGTTCTTCGCGCTGTCAGATTTATGGCCATTTCAGCGACATCTTCCGAATACTCCGAGATGCGTTTGAGGCTCTCAAGTGCGAGGCGGACCGCGACGGTAGACTTAGGGCTCAGTTTGAAAGTGAAGAGCTTGTCCATCACGTTCTCAGCTTCTCTCTCAACGCTCTCGGCCGAGGCTATCGACTTGTTGGCAAGGGTCCCATCGCTTTTAGCGAGTGCCTTTAGAGAGTCCTCTAACACGCTGATCGTAATGTCGCTGGCCTTGGATATCTCATCGACGAGGCGGGGCGGCAACGGATTTTCGATGCTGGCGGACATCTTGGCAATGGTGGTTGCGTGATCCGCGATGCGTTCCAAGCTCTTCGATACGACACGATAGACTAGGCAGTCCCTCGGATCAGCCAAACCAATCTCTAGAATGAGGCTTCGATTGAGAACAGCCATTGTCAGCTGTCGAATAATGAACAGGTAGAATCTGTCAACCTCCTCATCTCTGCGAATGATCTCCTCGGCCAAGGCCGGGTCCCGCCCCTTCAGAGAATCCACCGCGTCTCTCAGCATCAGTTTCGCGATAAGGCTCATGCGGGAAATTACCTTCGGCGCAGGAAGATCACCGTAGCTGGAGAGGCATTGCACTATCAGCTCGTCTTTTGACTCTTCGATGATTTCTGATCCTACGAACATCTTTCTCGCGGCCTCCCTTAGGTACGTTCTCAGGTCAGGCTTTGCACTGGCGGGAAATCTTACTCGTATTATATCGTATCCCGCAAGGTACTGGGCGAGCACGGTTCGAAGAATCTGTTCCTTGTCCTGCTCCTTTGAGGGAGAAACAGTAACCTCCGCACCTCGATTCTTACCGGTAGGGATCTTCTCATGGGGAATGAGCGTTAATGATGAGTCCGATCGGGGCATTATCGCCACTACGTCGCCAACTTTGAGACCCTGCTCTTTCACCCAATCCTTCGGCAGAGAAACCGTGTAGCTAGCGCCCCCAGTCATCTGCAGCTTTCGCAATTCAACCGAGTTCAATTTCGCACCTCTACTGACACATACGGATATATTTATGGCACCTATATACTCGGCCCGGCATCTACTTATACGCACACAGTTAGCGGCACTTTGGAAAATAGTTGCATATGGCGTTTCTTGCATCGCCTAAAGGGCGAAGTCGAATTGGAGCCGCGCCATCCAGGCGTTTCTCAAGACTTCGTACACGACAGCTACGGGCGGGCCCGGAAAGTTGCGTCCACCGAACAATCAGAACTGCTTATCCAGATACGGGGTGAAAGAGGAGAAGCACGACGTCGAACAACTTGTTCGCGGCACGGAAGGATCAGTTGCAGGGCCAGCTCCAAGAATGTGAGAGGCTACTGTGACCTCCGGCTCTATGTAGCCGCTCCGTATAATCAGTGGGACGGTTAATTACACAGTATGCGGGGTTAAGACGCTGGTCAATCATGGCGAGTGTTCCGGGGCAAATAGTAAGGCGTGGCGGAATAAGCAGAACGATATTCATCATTAGCTTAGTGGTGGTTGCCGTAGTAGCAGGGCTTGGCGGATATTTCACCAACGCATTCTTGCATCCAGGCGTGCCTACAATCGAGTTGAACGGTGACGGTTCGACTTTGGTATATCCCGTTCTGTCCGCATGGACTTCAAACTACAACAAATTACGTTCCAACGTCCAAATCAACTATCAACCCGTGGGCAGCGGCACTGGAGTGACAGACTTCACGAACAAAGTCGTGGACTTCGCTGGCACAGACGCCGCCCCTGTTCCTTCTTCGTTGCCAAATGTCACGCTTACCATTCCGGAGACAATTGGAGCAGTCACTCTTGCCTACAACATTCCAGGCGTCCAAACAGGACTTCATTTGAACGAGACAGTGGCCGCGGAGATTTTCAACGGGAACATAAGCAAATGGAATGATCCGGCCATAATGGCACTTAACAACGGGCTCAGTCTTCCTCCCAATACCATCACAACCGTTCACAGAAGTGACTCGTCGGGAACTACGTTCATCATCGAAGGATACTTGATCAAATCAGGGATATGGAAGTATCCGCAGAGCAAGTCATGGCCAAGTGCTGCAGGAGGCACCTTCCTGGCCGGCCTTGGTAATCAAGCAGTAGCAACTGACATTCTAACGACGCCTTACAGTATGGGATACGTGGAAGTCGCTTACTCACTCCAGAACAACATGAGCGTCGCCTTTGTCCAGAACAAGGATCGGTCGTCTTTCGTAGAACCCACGCTTGCCAACATTACTGCAGCTGTAAGCAATGCAGATGCCAGTAGCTTACCGACGGGACTCCAGGATTGGAGTGGGGTCAGCCTTATCCTCGAACCGGGAGCGAATTCGTATCCAATAGTAAGCTTCACTTACATTCTGGTCTATCAGCAGCTGAATGTTCGGCCGTTGATGACTCTGGACAAGGCCAAGGCTCTAATCGACTTCATCTGGTATATGGTGCATGAAGGGCAGTCGGCCGGGACTAGTCTCGATTATGCTACTCTTCCTCAGTCAATTGTGACGATCGACGAAACGTCAATTAAATCGATAACCTATAACGGCCAGAGCCTCCCAACCTAAGGCTTTGGGCCGTGATTCTCTCCGTCCGGTTTTTCGGCAATCTCTCCTGAATCTGGGTCTCCTGGAGCCAATAGTCAGTGTCAGACCGATTTAACTTTGAAAAGTTGCTGGAGGGCTTGAAACACCCTTCCTCTGATGTTTTCTTCAAGTACGGCTCCCTGGTCTTCGCCGCTTCGGTTATAGGCGTCATCGCGCTATCAATGGTGGTCTTGGTTCGAGGAGCCTTCCCGGCCTTGACAAGCTTCGGTTTCAGGTTTCTCACGGGAGTCGATTGGGATGCTGCAGTCGGTTTTGGCGCTCTTCCTTACATCCTAGGAACCCTAGTCACAGCATCGATAGCGATTATCATCGGGGTTCCGATTAGTCTTGGAATCGCGATCTTCCTCGCCGAGATGGCACCTGACGCCATAAAGGTGGCGGTGTCTAATATCATCGAGCTTCTCGCGGCTGTTCCGAGCATCATCTATGGCCTATGGGGTCTCTATGTTCTCCGGGTCTGGGTGGCCAACTATGTCCAATCCCCACTTCAGAATAGTTTTGGGTTTCTGCCCATTTTCAGCGGTACGTCTTATGGCTTGAACTTTCTGACTGCTGGTCTAATTCTAGCAATAATGATCATTCCTACAGTCGCCTCGATCTCCCGAGAAGTTATGGTCTCCGTTCCAATTTCTCAACGGGAAGCAGCCTATAGTGTGGGGGCGACCCGATGGGAGGTTGTTCGAATGTCAGTGCTGAGTTATTCGCGGTCAGGAATATTCGGCGCTGCTGTCTTGGGTCTTGGAAGAGCGGTAGGAGAGACGATGGCCGTGACCATGGTCATAGGTGGAGCAACAGGTGCATCGGCCCTGCCGACCTCGCTGTTCAAACCTGGCCAAACCATGGCCACGATTCTGGTCAACCAACTAAGCGAGGCCGAGTCTGGATCTCTTCAACTAGCCGCCTTACTAGGCATTGGCCTGGTCCTCTTCGCTATTGCATTCTCGATCAACATCGTTGCCCAGCTTCTTGTCTGGAGAGTACTCAAAGTGCAGGCAGGTGCTGTCGAGTAACAAATGTCAAACTACTCGATGCGACGATTCAAGAACAAACTTGCTCTCTGGATCGGAGCACTTTGTGCTGCGCTAGCCATGATACCCCTAGTCAGCATACTGTATGATGTCGTGAAAAACGGGGCATCATCGCTCAACGTAGATTTTCTCACTAGCGCCCCGGGCGTAATAGGGCAAGCTGGAGGCGGAATCGGGCCCGCTATTCAGGGCACACTTCTCCTGGTGGGGCTTACAATCATCATGGGAGTGCCTTTGGGAGTTCTTTCCGGAATCTATCTAACAGAATTTGGAGACAATCCCGTCGGGCGAGTTATCAGATTCTTAAACGATGTTCTGGCAGAGTTTCCGTCGGTCGTAATCGGCGTCGTAATCTTCACTCTCATAGTGCTAACCTTCAAGAGTTTTTCAGTTATTGCAGGTGCTCTTGCGTTGTCCATCATAATGCTTCCAATAATAACGCGCTCCACAGAGGAATCCCTGAAGCTCGTTCCGAATTCAATTCGTGACGCCTCCATGGCTCTCGGAATAAGAAGATGGAGAACAACCCTGAGCGTAGTACTAACGACAGCCAAGAGCGGCGTTGTTACCGGAATATTGCTGGCGATTGCCAGGGTGGCTGGTGAAACTGCCCCCCTAGTCTTTACTATCTTGGGGAGCCAGTATTTCTTCTCAGGCCTAAACAGCCCGATGGACGCGCTTCCAATCCGAATATACCGGCTGGCGCTGCTGCCCTATCCTTATGCGCAGGCACAAGGGTGGGGAGCAGCACTGGTGCTAATACTCATGGTCTTGGTTGTTAACATCGGAGTGAGATTGGCAACTAGGGGACGGCTGTACACAACAAGGTCACGGGCTTGACACTACACCTGCAGACAGAAGAGAAACAACCCCTAAGTAGAGAGGAGATTCTGCATCCTCACAGGACATTGGAGAACAGTAAGGTCCGCACCGAGGACTTTGACGCATGGTACGGGAATAACCAAGTCCTGAAAAAGCTCAACATCGAGGTCCGTGAGCATTCAGTCACCGCAATAATCGGGCCTTCAGGGTGCGGAAAGTCCACGCTCATCCGCTGCCTTAATCGAATGCATGAGCTAGTCTCGAGAGCCAGGACTTCCGGCAGAGTAATGCTTGACGGCTCTGACATTTACGCTAAAGGAGTCGACCCCGTAACCATACGGCGGCGAGTCGGCATGGTCTTCCAGAAACCTAACCCGTTTCCAACCATGTCAGTCTATGATAATGTCGCCGCGGGTCTAAGACTGAACGGAGAGAGAAATCATTCAGTGCTTGATAGAGCTGTTCAACAAAGCCTTGAGCTAGCCTTTCTATGGGACGAGGTTAAGGGCGACCTGGATAAGTCGGGTGCGAGTCTTTCTGGAGGCCAGCAGCAACGACTCTGTATCGCTCGTGCACTAGCAGTTGAACCAGAAGTCATCTTGATGGATGAACCTTGTTCAGCACTCGACCCCATAGCCACTGCAAAGATAGAAGAGTTGATTGCAAGTATCAAAGGGAATTACACGGTAGTGATTGTTACGCACAACATGCAACAAGCCGCGAGGGTGTCAGACTTTACGGCATTCCTTTACTTGGGCCAACTGATCGAGTATGGCGAAACGACGAGCCTCTTTGAGAATCCCGTAGAGGAGTTAACAGAGAGATATCTGACGGGAAAATTTGGCTAGGATGAAGAGAAACGAATGCCAAGACTGATGGACATGGGTCTGGAGAAGCTCCGAAACATGGTCCTCGACATGGCAGAGCTCTCTCAGAACACCGTATCCACATCGATAGACGCCTATGTTCAAGGAAGAGACCTGCGAGATCGAATCTACAGCTGGTCCGAAGAGCTACGCATGCTGCAAGACGAAGTGAGCGAGCTAGCGGTTGAACTCATCGCCCGATACCAGCCCGTAGCGTCAGACCTCAGATTCATCAAATCCTGCATGGAAGTGGCGTACGGTTTTTCAAGATTCGGAAGATACGCCCACGATATTTCTGATGTAATCGGAATCTTTGGAGATCTGTCAAGCTGTGATAGGCAGTCTGTTAAGGAGGCCGGGTCACAGGCCAAGGACATGATTCGACTCAGTATCAAAGCGTTTACAGAACGAGATGTTGAACTGGCGGGTAGATTGAAGAAAATGGATGATGTTGTCGACAACATCTATCTCGACTTTGTCAAAAAATCTGCCCACGAACGCGAGGGGAATCTGAAATGCGTCGTGTCTGGGACGCTCATTCTCCGATACTTGGAGAGAATCGCGGATCACGCCACGTACGTTGGCGAAACGGTGCCCTACATCGTATCTGGAGAACGATCAGCGAGAAAGTAAGATAGGGATTACTATTGTGATCTACGTCCCGACATAGCTCGACCATATACTCAGTCGAGCATTCAGTTATTTTCAGTCCTGTCATGGAAGAGACCGGAACCGATGATTCGCGAGAAAGTCTCTCTAGGAATCGAGCAGGGAGCAGACAGCGAGCACTCCGTTGAAATCTCAGAAACTGCTGAGGGTCGCAGTAGTCATGGTAAGCTGTTCTTGGAAATCGAGAACCAAGCCCTCCGGTTCGGCAGTCTCAAGGCTTTTGAAGCGTGAGGGCTTGTGGATATGCTTTCCAACAGGCTGTGTCCAAGATGCGGGCGAACAGAACTCAACATCTACTTTTCCGGCCACACCGACGAGATCCTGGGAGCATGGTGCCAAAATTGCGATCTCAAAGCATACTTCGACGGGAACGAACTGGTCTCCATAAGACATTCTGAATAGGATCATCCAGTGAGATGACGCCGACCATTCTTGGTTTGAGTCCATTGATCTACTTTGGAGGATTGGGTGCGCTCGTCATTCCCTTTATCGTCCCTAGCGCCTACACATATCGGAAGGCTCGAGAAGACGAAGATGAAGAGTGGAAAGCGTAGGACTCCATAAGATAGGGAGAATCCATTCCGAGAAATCTTTCAAAAACAAGCCCAGATCAGCGATCCGAGAGGAGATTTCATATGATGCCCAGTTCACGCTTCCATGATCCCGCTGGTGCGCTAGTTGAAAAGCGCTGATTAGCTTGTTCTGCGCGACAAACCAACAATCTCGCCCAGAAACATTTCAGATGGCGAGAACACCCTCCCTAGAATTTACAAAACAAAAAAATCCCGCGACACAAAACTCGTCGATCTTGAAAGAATTAAGAAAAGGTAATCCTTCTTCGAAGAGAAGCGGGAGAAGAAAGAACATTCCAGACCTTTCTATTTCAAACCTGACAAGCGCAGAACATGCCCTGATCCGAAATCTGGGCATGCGATTTGAGCTTGCGACTTTTTCACGCTGACCTCTACGCTTAATCCGCGATCTCGAAAACATCGGATCTATCCATTCTGGGCCCTGAAGTGTGAGACTCGCCCAGAACAGCTTCAACTGGCGAGGCCCCTCTCCGAAAATCTCAAAAACGTTAGTCCTCGCGACACAAAAGAGCTCTTTGGAGGAATTCCCTCCAGAAAGGATCTCCCTTGATTACAATCCTCTCCCTCTGCACACTGCTTGATTTCAAAACGTAAACCGAAAGTTTGACCCTTCATTTGACTAGACACCCTACGAACTACTGTGGCGGTCTTTTTTTCGCAGCTAGGATGGTGGAACCGGATGGACCATTCTGGTAACTTATCGTGGCTTCTAAGGACCGTTAACTTTGTCGGGCAACACTGTCACTACAGTGAAAGAGTAAAGCATCTCTTACGGCACATTTTTTTACATGACTGTCGAATAAACAGGTAGTCGAGGTTCAGCGTCTTTGATCGTCGGAGACTGGCTGAGGAGGAATGTCTTTGAACGTGCCCGGACGATGATTCTCTGGACGTTTAGCGGTTACCTCGGTGCCAAGACCACCATTTTTTTTTCTGAAGCTCAGCAGGCGTCGTAAGCGCGTGGTCCGACGATAATTAACACGGGAACGAGTCCGACGGAGAGTTAACAGAACCGGATGGTGTTAGGTTTATTAAACGGCCGATTACTTTCACTCGTCCAGCCTGGTAGGTCGGACTCCACCCGTCCATCCACTGAGGTAGTAGCAAGTACTTGGTCAAGAAACAGATCAAAGAGAAGGAACCCTCTTATGACATATTCAAGCACGACCTTGTCCCCAAACACGTTCTCCTCAAGCCCAATGAAGCCAAAGAAGTTCTAGAGCGCTACCATATCAAACCCTTCCAGATACCATACGTAAAGTCAACAGACCCCGCCGTACGAGCCATTGGCGCCAAACCTGGAGACATTGTCAAGGTAATCCGAAAAAGCGCTACTGCTGGTGAATCTGACTTTTACCGGTATGTAGTAGAAGATTTTTGAAAAATAGTTTCTTGAAAGTGAAAATTTGGCAGTAACAACAACCCAGCTCTGGAACCTAACCAAAGAATTCATCCATGATAGCGGGCTAGTTAGGCAGCACATCGACTCCTACAACGATTTTGTCGAGCGTGGACTCCAAGCAATCGTGGACGAAGTAGGAGAGCTACCAATAGAGATAGGAGACTATCCGCTCAAGATCAAACTAGGCAAGGTCGAGATAGGCGCACCCCGCGTAATAGAAGTAGACGGAACAGAACGATCCATCTATCCCGCGGAAGCGCGAATCCGCAACCTCACCTACGCGGCTCCATTGCACATGGAGATGATTCCGGTTATCGGAGAACGCGAAGGACAGCCCGAAATGGTCTACGTTGGCGATCTGCCAGTCATGCTCAAATCACGAATCTGTCTTCTCTCCAAACTATCCAGCGACGATCTCATCGGTGTCGGCGAAGACCCGTTAGACCCCGGAGGATATTTCATAGTCAACGGATCCGAGCGAGTAATAGTTGCACTAGAAGATCTCGCGGCAAACAGAATCCTTGTAGATATCGAACACACTGGCGTGAATCCGACCTACAAGGCCAAGATCTTCTCGACAACCGTCGGTTTCAGAGCCCGCATCGAAGTCACTCTCAAGGCTGACGGCGGCACCTATGTCACGATGCCAGGGATTCCCAGCGACATACCGTTCATGATCGTCATGCGGGCTCTCGGGTTCGAGGAAGACGCAAAAGTCGCGGAACTGGTAAGTCTAGATTCAACCATCCAGAACGAACTAGAGGGATCATTCGAAAAATCCTTGGAGGCAACCAACCAGCGAGACGCACTACTATACCTCGGCAACAGACTCGCACCCGGGCAGGTCGACGAATACCGGCTCAGAAAAGCAGAATCAGTTCTCGACAGAAACTTCCTTCCTCATATGGGGCGCGTCCCCGCAGACAGGAGGGAAAAGGGGCTCTTCCTCACCGAAATCGCGACCCGAATAATCGAGGTAAAGCTTCAAAGGAGAAATCCCGACGACAAGGATCACTACGCAAACAAACGCCTCAAACTGGCCGGGTCCCTTCTCGCCGAGCTTTTCAGAATATCATTCCGAAACCTCACTCGGGACCTAAAATACCAGCTAGAGAGAATAACCATCAGGCGTCACATCGAATTCTCCATCGCCAATGCGATCCGGCCTGGAATAATCACTGAGCGAGTCCAGCACGCTATCGCAACTGGTAACTGGGTTCGAGGAAGAATCGGCGTCACACAGCTCCTCGACAGAACAAACTTCATCAGCACTCTAAGCCACCTCCGTCGCCTCCAATCACCGCTGAGTAGGAGCCAGCCAAACTTGGAGGCCCGCGATCTTCACCCAACCCACTACGGAAGACTGTGCCCAGACGAGACACCCGAAGGGTCAAACTGCGGACTGGTCAAGAACCTCGCCCTTTCGAGCAGTATCAGCGTCGGAATCGATCCTCACGAGATGGTTGAGAAGCTCCATCGAATGGGAGTCATAGCCGTTGAAGAGTCCGACAAGAAACTCCGCGCGACTGGCGGGAAAGTAGTAGTCGACGGAATAATCGCCGGCTATTCGAAGGATCCAATGGCCCTCGCCGAAGAGCTGAGAGCCTACAGACGACAGGGCAAAATAAGTTCCGAGGTTAACTTTGGATTTCATCCACCAGAGGTCGAAACAGGTAGAAAAGAACTCTACATCAACTGCGACCCGGGCCGAGTACGCCGCCCGCTAATTGTTGCAGAAGGAGGGAGACCCAGACTCACCGAAGAACACCTAGCTTCAGTCGACGACGGACGCCTAAACTGGCAAGATCTTGTTCGAAGCGGAGTAGTAGAACTCCTTGATGCAGACGAGGAAGAAAACGCGCTTGTCGCCATGTATGAACACGAGCTGCGAAAAGATCATTCTCACCTAGAAATCGCCCCCTACGTAATGCTCGGAATAGCCGCTAGCCTGATACCATTCCCGGAACACAACCAGTCTCCCAGAAACGCTTACGAGTCAGCAATGGCGAAGCAGGCACTGGGCGTTTTCTCTACAAACTTTTTCACCCGTGTCGATTCACGATCCCATCTCCTCCACTACCCACAGACCCCGATAGTGCAGACGAAGCCCATGGAGGTCTTCAACTATCTAGAACGACCCTCAGGGCAGAATGTCGTAGTCGCGATCCTATCTTTCCAAGGATACAACATGGAAGACGCCATCATCATTAACAGGTCATCCGTGGACCGTGGACTCTTCAGATCCACATTCTACAGGATCTACGAGGCGGAGAGCCGACAATACCTTGGAGGTCTAAGAGACAAGTTCGAGATTCCTGAGGCAGGCATCAGAGGCTACAGAGGAGACCGCTACTATCGTCTCCTCGAAGAGGACGGAATGATATCGCCCGAGGCAGAGACTACAGGAAACACAGTCCTAGTCGGTAGGACAAGTCCGCCGCGATTCCTAGAGGAGTATCGAGAGTTCGAGGTGAAGGGTCCAACTAAACGCGACTCGTCCGTGACCATGAGGCCTTCTGAGCAAGGCACGATAGACCAGATATTTGTCACAGAATCCATTGAAGGAAGCAAACTAGTCAAAGTGAAGGTCAGGGACTTGCGAGTCCCAGAGCTGGGTGACAAGTTCGCCTCACGCCATGGACAGAAGGGGGTCATCGGACTCCTTGTACCTCAGGAAGACATGCCCTTCACGGTCGACGGCGTTGTCCCGGACGTGATAATCAACCCCCACGCCATCCCATCCAGGATGACGATTGGCCAGTTCGTGGAGACGTTAGGGGGAAAGGCCGCGTCTCAGATGGGCGAAATAATGGATGGGACGGCTTTCGAGAACATCGGTCCTGAAGCCATCGGCGAGATCCTCACCAAGCTCGGATTCGAAAGTAGCGGCCGAGAAGCACTGTACAATGGAATCACGGGAGAAAAACTTGCAGCTGACCTGTTCATTGGCGTCGTATACTACCAAAAGCTGCACCACATGGTCTCGGACAAGATGCACGCCCGAGCCCGTGGCCAGGTCCAAATGCTCACTCGACAGCCCACCGAGGGACGGGCTCGAGGCGGAGGTCTCAGATTCGGAGAAATGGAACGCGACT
>Ga0209805_1000821_pt1 | contig 19086 bp, 15 predicted proteins | sample GraSoiAngelo_148_FD_185905 | JGI IMG/M metagenome (GOLD analysis project Ga0209805, IMG submission 185905) | Grasslands soil microbial communities from the Angelo Coastal Reserve, California, USA - 14_1009_09_20cm (SPAdes) (version 2) | ecosystem: Environmental > Terrestrial > Soil > Grasslands ... | reverse complement strand
TTTGACGAGGAAGACGTCCACTGGCGGAAGAATCTCGCTTATTACAGCACCACCTTTGCCGGGGACGGCTTTGTTCTGGTGGGGGATGCAGCGGCGTTCATGGATCCATTTTACAGTCCAGGCATGGATTGGATCTCATTTACGACATCGCGCGCAGCAGCGCTGATCGGTGCGCAGCGAAGAGGCGAAGCGATGAGTGGGCTAGTCGAGAGGCACAATCGCGATTTGGCAAGATCTCATCGTTGCTGGTTCGAGGCCGTTTACAAGGATAAGTACGAATACATGGGCGAATTTGACCTGATGAGCACTGCCCTAATCTTCGATCTTTGCCTTTACTATCTGGGCGTAGTATCCCGAATATTCAAGTATGGAGAGAACGCTCTGCTGGTTCCGCCGTTTTCGGCTACAGGCATCGGCCCGATTTTTCGTTTTATGCGAACCTATAACCGCCGTTTTGCTGAGATTGCGCGTCGTCGTCGCAAACGTCGAATGCTGGGTAAGACGAACCGCGCGCACCGGTGCCTAATCCCAGGTTTCAAATTGCATTCCGCCAATCCTAAACTCTTCGCTCAGGGTTTCGCCAAATGGGCACGGGTGGAACTTGGCGAGCTGTTTTCCGCAAGCATGTCTTGATTCCGTGCGCAGGAGAAGACGTGTTCTCCGAGCCGCGGAACACAAAGGTTTACGATCGCGGAAACACGATCGCCAGCACGCGAGGCGCGTGCGTCTCCAGAGGATTATAGCAGCTGATAAGGATCCACATCGACAGTCACGGTGACGTCTTCTGGGAATGGCAGCTTGTCGAGCGTTTCGCGGACAAGTCGGCTCAAACGCATGATGGCTTCGCCACGGATCAAAATATGAAAACGGAATTGGCCCTGTAATTTTTCCAGCGGCGCAGGCGTTGCATCTCCCAAGATGAATTCTTTTGGGAGAGCTTCTTTCAAACGGCGTCTTAACGTTTCAGCGGAAAGTTTCGCGCGCCCCTCGTGCGCAGAACGTGCCGTGATCAAGATCGCGTGTTTGAATGGCGGAAAATTGCAGCGCTCACGAAATTCGAGTTCCTGTTGAAAATAGCCGGCGAAATCATGGTGGCGTGCAAACTGGATCGACGGACTAAACGGCGTGTAGGTTTGTACAAAAACTTCACCGGAAGTTTCTCCACGTCCGGCGCGTCCGGCCACCTGCGTGAGAAGCTGAAACGTGCGTTCCCCCGCGCGAAAATCCGGCAGATGCAGTGCAAGATCTGCATTGATGATTCCGACCAGTGTCACATTCGGAAAATGGAGACCCTTCGCAATCATTTGTGTGCCGACGAGGATGTCGATGTTGCCTGTGCGGAAATTCCTCAGAGTTTCACGATACGCTTCCTTGCGCGTCATTGAGTCTGCATCCATTCGGCTCACGGCAGCTTTCGGAAAAATTTGTGACACGGTTGCCTCGACCTTCTCCGTGCCGAAGCCTGCGTAAATCAGTGCGTCTTTGCCGCAGGCTGGACATTTCTTTGGCACCGCGGCGGTGTGCCCACACAGGTGACAGCTCAACCGTCCAGGGACTGCGGGATGCCGATGAAATGTGAGCGCGACACTGCAATTCGGGCAGTTACGAGCTTCGCCACAGTTACTGCATAGGAGTGAAGTGGAGAAACCGCGCCGATTCAAAAACAAGATTGTCTGCTCTCGCTTCTCCATGCGATCGCCAATCGCGGCGCGCAATTTTTCAGACAAGATCGTTGCCGCCTTCTCTTTCCGCCGCTCCTGGCGAAGATCGACAATGCGCATAAGTGGCATCTGTTTTTCGTCGATCCGCTGTGTAAGTGTAACCAGCCGGTATTTTCCAATTACAGCATTGTGATAGCTCTCGAGTGATGGCGTGGCGCTTCCCAGGACCGCGACGCATTTCTCAATCTTGGCGCGCACGATCGCCACGTCACGCGCGTGATATCGGGGAGCTTCTTCCTGTTTATATGTCGTCTCGTGTTCTTCATCGACAACGATGAGTCCCAGGTCTTTCAACGGTGCGAAGACCGCGCTGCGCGCGCCGATTACGATACGTGCGCGGCCAGAATGGATTTTGTGCCATTCATCGTGACGTTCGCCCTCGGATAAATGGCTGTGCAACACCGCGACCGCGTCCTGCATGTCGGCGAAGCGGCCTTTAAAACGCTCAACCGTTTGCGGCGTTAGCGAAATTTCAGGGACGAGAACAATCGCTGTGTGTCCGCGCTCAAGCGCGGCACGAATCGCCTGGAGATAAATTTCGGTTTTGCCGGAACCGGTCACGCCGTGGAGCAAAATCGGGCGCGACTTTTCCGATGAATCGAGCGCTAATGCGATTTCTTTAAGGGCATGCGTTTGTTCCTGGTTGAGAATCAGGTTCGACGTCGCGATGAATTGTTCGTCAGCATGTGGATCCCGCACGATTGCCTCTTCGCGCAACTCCACCAGACCGCGTTTCACCAGCGCCCGAAGCGTCTGGTTATCGAGAGAAGTTTGCCGCAGAAGTTGCGATGCGCGGATCGGCGCTTCCAAGCGCAGGATCGCCTCCAGAAGTTCTGCCTGACGGGGCGCGCGTTTTCGCAACTTCTCGAGTGCTTCATTGTCGATCTTGCGCCCGGGCTGGACGAACAATTGCTTTTTCCATCCGATTTCCGCGCGCCGGATGACTTGCGGCAACAAGCTGCGCATCACTGTTTCGATCGGGCAGCAATAGTAGGCACCGATCCATCTGCCTAGCTCGAGCAATTGTTCGCTCAAGATCGGCGCTTCGCCCACGACCGCTTCGATTAGCCGGATGCCTTTCGCTTCGCTCTGCTCCGTGACAGCGACCACCGTCGCAAGAGCGGATTTCTCTCGAAACGGCACGCGCACGCGGGAGCCGACTCCGACTCGGTTCAGCAAGCCTTCGGGCACGGCATAGTCCAGCTCACGGCGAATTGCCCGATCAATGATGACGCGAACGTAACTGGGTTTCGTCATGGAGACCGCGTTAATTTAATTGCTCGGGAGAGCAGGAGCACGAGATTTGATGCCGACGTGATACGATTCCTTCTCAAACTGGTTCTGTGCGTAATGCTCGCGCTGGCCGCGGGTTTCGCTTACCTCGCCGTGCGATCAGGCGATTCAGTCTACACATTTTACGAATGGATGAGCCCGGCACGGTTTCATCAGTACGATCGCCTGATTCGTGCCGTCGCAGCCGAACATCATCTTGATCCGATGCTCGTGAAAGCAGTCGTGTGGCGTGAGAGCCGCTTCGATCCAGGAAAACATGGCAGCCACGGAGAGCGCGGACTCATGCAGGTGAGCGAAAAAGCCGCCAACGAGTGGGCTCATGAAAGTAAAATCGACAGTTTTCAAGTGGAGCGACTTTTTGATCCCAAAACGAATCTTGAGGCTGGCACATGGTATTTGCATCGCGCCTTTGAACGCTGGGAGGCGCAGTCGGATCCCACCCCCTTTGCCCTCGCCGAATACAACGCGGGAGCCAGTCGTGTCGAGCGATGGAGCGGCGGAAGCGGCGGCAGTAGCATTCCGGTAAAGCAGTTCCTGCAGAACATCGACTTTCCCGGAACGCGGAAGTATGTCGACTCAATTACCCAGCGCTACCAATTTTACCAGCAGCGAGGACAAATGTGACGAGTCTCAGCACGCAATCACGGCTCGATTCGAAAAGCTTGCGGCGATACACGATGTTTCGCCTTGTAGGATAAGAATTATCAATCTAAACTCGCGCCGTCCATAGCGACGGCAATGCGGCGGCGTTTTCTAATTAGGGCACTAGTTCTTGTTGCGTGTGGCGCAGGGTGGGGGCTGGCCGCGGCGTTCGGGAATACCAGTTCACCCAGGCAAACCAACATCGCCGCCAGATCACCTGCATTTCAGGCAGGCGTCGCGACGCACGAAACGCGGATCGAGTCACAAACAGCGCCCGAGCTTCCAAGCGCCACCGAAATTCCGGCACAAGGTGGAATTGAAATACCGGCACCGACGCGCGCCAGCTTTATGGCGACCTGGGACAGTGCGAGCGACGCGATCGGCTACCTGTTGGATGTTTCAACAGATAACTCGTTTAGCAGTTACGTGAAGGGTTATCACGACGTGGACGTGGGCAATGTGACGGGGCGAGTCGTGATTGGTCTGAATCCCGGTACTACTTACTACTATCGGGTGCGCGCTTACAATGCGACCGGCCCGGGCCGTTACTCGGATGCAATGAGTGTTACAACGGCAGCTACCGCCGGGCTGATCATTCACGCAACGTTCGACAGTTCTATCACTAACAACCAAAACGCCGCGGCGATTGAGGCGATGATCAACCGTTCCATCTCGATTTACGAATCGCTCTTTAGCGATCCGATCACGATTGAGATTCGTTACCGCTACTCAACGACTGCTCCAGACGGCACTCCACTGCCCCAGGGAACTCTCTCGCGAAGTGACTCCGTAATTTATGTCATCCCATGGGATATCTACATTAACGCCTTGAGGGCTGATGCAACGACCGACAACGATATTCTCGCGAACTCGAGTCTGCCGGGCAACGCACTGTCCGCAAATATCAAGCCAAAGGGCGCAAACGGCCGAGCGGTCGGGTTAGACACACCACCGGCAATGTTCGCAAACGGTACAGTTGGGAACGGCGGACCATATGATGGGATCGTCACGCTTAATTCCTCCTTCCCATTTCAGTTCACCCGACCTGTCAGTGCGAATAACTTCGACGCGCAAAACGGCACCGAGCATGAAACAGACGAGGTCATCGCTTTTGGATCCCATGCAGACGTCTCTAACCTCCGCGCGCAAGACCTTTTCAGTTGGTCATCAGCCGGCGTTAGAAACATCAGCTCGAATGGCACACGCTATTTCTCCATCAACGGCGGCTCTACAAACATAGTCAATTTCAATCAGAACCGGAGCTTGGATTTGGGTGATTGGTTGAGCACCGCGTGCCCGCAAGCGCATCCATACGTGCAGAATGCCTCTGGTTGCCGAGGTCAATCATCGGACGTCACAGCTACATCACCGGAAGGCATCAACCTCGACGTTATCGGTTATGACCTGGTGACTGGCGCCAGGGCAGCAGTGGCTGACTTTAACGGCGACGGCCACCCGGATTATGTGCTCCGTAAGCCAAGCACGCATCAAACGGCGATCTGGTATCTAAACAACAACATTTATCAGGGTGGCGCTTTAGGTCCAAGCATCACAGTTGGCTGGGCCCTTGACGGTGTGGCGGATTTCAATCGTGACGTGCACCCAGATTACGCACTGTTCAATCCTACTACCGATCGAACAGCGATTTGGTATATGTCGGGGCCAACGCGCATCGCAAGCGCATATGGGCCAACGCTTCCCGGTGGCTGGGATTTGGTGGCTACGGCCGATTTTAACGGTAATGGCTACCCGGACTATGTGCTTTACAATGCAAGCACGCGCCAGACAGCGATCTGGTATCTGAACAACAACGTTTTCGTTAGCGGCGGGTTCGGCCCAACCCTTCCGGTCAACTGGAACGTGGTGGGGGTAGCAGATTTTAATCGCGACGGCCATAGAGATTATTTGTTGTTCAATTCCAGTAATCACCAAACAGCGATTTGGTATTTATCAGGGCGAACGTTGGTCGGAGGCGCTTATGGGCCGATCATTCCCAGTGGGTGGGCGTTAGTGGCTACGGCTGACTTTAACAGTGACGGGCGTCCGGATTATCTGCTTTACAATCCAGCCACTCGCCAGACAGCGATCTGGTATCTCAACAACAACGTTTACGTCAGTTCCGCATTTGGCCCGACCCTTCCAGCTGCTTGGAGCTTGGTCGGGCAGTGAGCAAACATAAGCGCGCATCTCGAAGAAGACGCTCGTATCGTACAAACCGAGCTGCGCCTTGGGCAGCGACAACATAACAGCCGTCTGCAGACCGGGCGAGCGGATCTATCCGATCGCAATACAGGCCACACCGTTATCGGCTATTTATTGGGACTAGCGGTTATTGGTGCCGCAAAAGGGGCCGCTCCTTCCCAGCGGCTGGGCATTGGTAGTTACAGCCGACTTTAACGGTGACGCCAAACCGGATTACTCGCTCTACAACACGAGCACCGGGCAAACCGCGATCTGGTATCTGAACAATAATATTTACATCGGTGGCGCGTACGGCCCGACTCTTCCTATTGGCTAGAGCTTGGTCGCACCATGAGTGACGGCCTTGGCGCCGCGTTTTAGGCGTTAACTGTTCACGTTTTGGGGAAGCAGACCACTACTCGGCAGTCTTAGCGCGACCGGTTCAGCGCTTAACTATCGACGACTGGGCAATCTGGGGTAACGGTTTTGTTAATGACGAAAGAGGAAATCGCTGGCGTGCTGGAGCAAATCGCGACACTGCTCGAATTGAAGAACGAAAACCCTTTCAAAATCCGGGCTTACACGAATGCCGCGCGTGCGGTCGAAACATTTGGCGGAAATATCAGCAATTTTCAGGATGAAGAAGCGCTTTCGAAAATTCCCGGAATCGGGAAGAGCATCGCTCTCAAGATCAAGGAACTCGCGACGACTGGATCGCTGAAATATCTGGCGGAATTGAGCGCGGAATTTCCATCCGGAATTCTCGAATTGTTCTCACTGCCCGGGCTTGGCGCCAAGAAGATTAAGGCTCTTCACGACAAGCTTCAGATCAGTTCCATCGAGCAGCTGCAAAAAGCATGCGAAATCGGGCGTGTCGCTGAATTGCCCGGTTTCGGCGAAACAACCCAGCAAAAACTCTGTGACATCATTGCAAAACGCGCCGCGCACGCCGGTTCATTTCAAGTCGGGCAGATCGCAGCAGAAGCGGAAACATTGCGGTCCGATCTGGCGGCACAGGGCAGCGCTGTGCAGGTCGATCTGGCTGGAAGTTATCGGCGGAGAAAAGAGATCGTACATGATTTGGATCTTTTGGTGGCGACGAAGAACCCCGCGGACATCACGAAATTTTTCGTTTCCCATCCGCTGGTGGAATCGATTATCGCGCAGGGGCCCACCAAATCGAGCGTACGACTGCGATCGGGAGTGCAGTGCGATCTGCGAGTGGTGAGCACGACGGAATATCCTTTCGCGCTCGCTTATTTCACCGGAAACAAGGAACACAACATCGAATTACGCAGCCGTGCGCTCCAGCGGGGCTGGACGCTCAACGAATACCGGCTCGCTCCGCTTCCGGTGGATCCGAAAGCGAAGAAGAAAAGGCCGATAAAGAAAATTCCAAACGTGCACGATGAAGCAGGCCTTTATCGTGCAGTCGATCTCGATTTTATTCCGCCGGAATTACGGGAGAATTGGGGTGAATTCGAAGCCGCTGAGAACCATTCGCTGCCAAAACTCATTGAGAAGGAAAACCTGCGCGGCACATTTCATTGTCACACAACGGCAAGCGATGGGCACAACTCCGTCGAGGAGATGGCGGAAGCTGCACAGGAGCTGGGACTCGAGTACCTCGGGATCGCGGACCATAGCCGCAGCTCGATCCAGGCACATGGACTGGACGAAGCGAAGTTGCGCTTCCAAATCGCCCGCATTCGGGCATTGAATAACAAGCTACGCGGCTTTCGCCTTTTTGCGGGTGTGGAATGCGACATTCTGCGCGACGGTACACTTGATTTTCCAGACGAAGTCCTGGCAGACCTCGATTACGTCGTTGCGTCCGTTCATTCCGTATTCAACTTAAGTGAAGTTGAGATGACCCGCCGCGTGATCCGGGCCATGGAGAATCCATTCGTTACGATTCTGGCGCATCCAACTGGCCGATTGCTCCTCAAACGAGATCCCTATCCAATTGATATTCCGAAAATCCTCGATGCGGCGGCGCGCACGGGGACATGGATTGAGCTCAACGCTGCGCCGAAGCGCCTCGATCTCGACTGGAGGTGGTGGCCACTTGCGAAACAAAAAGGTGTTAAATGTGTGATTAACCCGGACGCGCATCGCACTGAGCGATTGCAAGATTTGTGGTTCGGAATCGGGATCGCGCGCAAAGGCTGGCTGACCAAAGCGGACGTGATGAATTGCTTACCGCTTGTTAAGATCGAGGGCGCGCTCCGCGCAAAGCGGGAGTCGGTAGGGGGCGATCGCTGAGCGCACCGGAACTTTACGGATGCCGCGGCGGTTCGTCCCGACCACTTAGCACTTTTCTCGTTGCGGCATAAACATGGTGAGGCATTTGCAGGCCCCGCCGGCTTTGATGAATTCGCTCATCGGCAGTTCGTAGCAGCAGTAGCCGCGGTCTTGCAGCGTCGCGACGAGCCGCGGCGCGCCTTCGGGTAGGACGATATCTCGCTCGATGACGACCGCATTGCATGAAAAGTGCATTGCTTCCTCTGGCAAAACGTCGATCAAGCCAGTGACCTGTTCGCGAATTGCGCGCTGGCCGTATTCATCGAATGCGGACGGAAACCAAAACGCGGAGCCGTCCGGCAAGGGGCAAAAGCAGGTGTCGAGATGATAAAAGCGCGGATCGACCAATTCGACTGAGATTACGAGACAGCCAAGGATATCCGCCAGGCCGCGGTGAGATTGAATGTCGGAACGAAATTTGTAACCGCAGAAGAGCGCATCGCCGCCAAAAAGCGCGTCGCCTTCGCCCTCGAAATAAAGATTTTCCGGCAACCAATTCACGTCATAACCGCGTTGTTCCATCCATTTCGCGAAGAAGGGCTGCTCACCCGCGCGCTCTTTATGGCGAAAATTACTGGGGATGAATTTGCGACCAATCGTCAATCCGGCGTTTGCCGTGAAAACCATATCGGGAAGTCCGGGCTGGGGCGAAATCAAATGAACGTCGCAATCGAGATTTGAAAGTCGCGCATGCAATTCTTTCCACTGCTTTTGCACCAGGGCTGCGTCGGCGCCGTGCGCGCGGCTCATCCAGGGATTGATCTCGTACTCGATCCCGTAGTAATCGGGCGGACAGAGGAGCAGTTCGCGCATAAGGACTGTCAATTTACTCGCGAACGCGAGACTCACTAAGACAGTCGGCGAGCTCTCGCAGAAACGGTTCCACGTCTGTGACCAGACCGATTGATTGCAAGGGCTGGTGCTCGACCACGCGCTCCACGGCAGCCGGATCAATGTCGACGCATACGGTTTTTGCCGCAGGCGCGAGCATGCTAGCTACGGCAAGCGAATGTTGGACTGTCGCCAGCATCATCACATGAGTTACATCGGCGAGCTTTTGTCGCATGACTTTTTGAGCTTCGATAATGTCTGTCGTCACGCCAGGAATTGGTCCCTCGTCGCGAATCGCGCCTGTCAGCACGATGTCAACATCGTGGAGGACGCAGGCGTACATGACCCCGCGGGTGAGGATTTTTTTTCGCACGGCAGCAAAAATTCCGCCAGCCTCGCGAATTGTATTGATGGCGCGCAGATGGTTCTCGTGCCCCCCTCGCGTGAAGGCAAGATCGGGATTCATTCCCAATGAGGTTCCGAACAGAGTGTGTTCCACATCGTACGCGACAAATGAATTTCCGGCGAAAAGGCGATCGACATAACCCGCTTCAATGAGGCGCACCAAATGATCGGCGGCGCCGGTTCGTACGATTGCCGGGCCAGCGACGATCGCGATTTTCCTTTTCGCTGTTTGTGCACGCCGCAACTCCTCACCCAGTTCACGAATGATGGCCGATTTCGGTTCGTCGGCATCAACAACCGTATTGATGAATTGAAAGATTTCGGTGTGGGTGGTCGAACGCTGCACCGGTACGACGCGGACCCCTTGATGACCGACCACAATTTCGTTTCCCTTGTTAACATCGAAAAACTTGACCGCACGGGCGGATTCTTTTTTTCGATCAAGCGCAATCGCGCTGTTGATCATTGCAGGCCGCACCTCGATTTCCTTACCGTCGAAGCGGATAAACGTCTGTTGATTGGTTGTCACGTAGAAATCGCTGGGAAAGACTCCGTCCGCAGGCGCGCTAGCGAGTTGCACATTTGCACGCTCAATCACTTCGGCTCCGTGCTGGCGAAGACGCAGCACCAGTTCGTCAAGCGCTTCGCTTGTCTCAGCGGACACTTCAATCCGTGCGAAGCTCTGGTCCGCACGTCTTTCGCCAATCTTGATCTCCCCGATCTTGAAATTCGCGCCGTGAGTCAGAATCTGATCCAGAACCTTAGGCAAAATGAGAGAATCAATGATGTGCCCGCGTAACTCGATCGTTTCTGAAACCATTTGTAAAACTTAGCCGATCAGAGTGACGGCGCCAGTTGCGTAAGAAAGCGTATTCGCAATTTCCGATCTCATGGTTCAATTTCTCTTCCGATATGGAAAAACCCAGCGCGCGCGGTCCATCCCCCAGTCGTAAGGCGCATCGTGCGCTGGCCCAGGTTCTGAATCGGAAACCGAAACGACCGCCACCGCTGCCTGCGAAAAAAATTGCCAGAGTCGTAGACCGCGCTGCGCGCGGTTAAAACGGAATGGCCATGCAGCAGTATCTGCCAGCTCTAGCCACGAAGATCGCAAAGATGCTGTCGATCAAGCCCGAGTACCTGGTAACACAGCCTGCGGAGCTTCGAATTCTCCGAGAAATGTCCGAGGCGGAGGTCAGAGAGTTTGCAAGAAATCACGGCTGGCGTGTGATATCCCGCCTCGGGGGGCGGCAGATCGAATTTTACAACGATGCAAGCCTGCGCCCGCTGTAGCCGGGGGTCGAATGAGCTAATCGCGATTAGACTGAAATCGATCGATTCCGTTACAACCGCCACTGGACAGCGCAAAGCTGTTAGCTTACCAATGCGCCAGCCGTAATTAAATGGAAGCAGCGAAAATTTATTTTATTGTTTTCGGCGTTCTAACGATTGCCGGCGGCGTTGTCGGTTACGTCAAGGCAGACAGTGTGGCGTCGATCATTGCCGGGTCAATCACTGGGATACTGCTACTTGTAGCCGCGTTTCTTCTTCCCGAACATCGCGCAATCGGTTTGGCAACTGCATTCATTATCTCGCTTTTGCTCGCTGCGCAGTTCGCTCCCAAATTCCTACGCACCGGAAGAGTGATGCCTGCAGGGATGATGTCGATCCTAAGTGTGATTGGGGTCATCGCGGCGATTGTCGCCTGGGTGAAAAAGTAATCGCGTGGGAAGAATTCGTCTGCGGACCTGGCGAAGCCTGGTGCTGGTGATATTCAGCGCGCTTTTCGCCGCGATCGTTTATCGCTGGATCTCACTGGAACGCCTGCAGCATGCTGCGCCACTGGAAGTCATCGCGACGCCGACGCCCAGCCCGACGCGGCCACCTCTCATCAGTGGGAAACTGGACACCGCAAAATTATTCAACGGGATCACACTTCATTCAACGGTGGAGACGATACCCGGCGCGGATGCAACCACCGAGCGCGCCGAGCCAGACAGCTATGTGCTCGACCTTAAATTGCAGGCACGGGTGCCTTCGCCAAATAAGACCATTGAAGATCTGGCCAAGGTCAGCCCTCAATTACCCACGCTATTGCCCGGATTGACGACGATGCTACAGCCAAATCCGGTTTCGCCGCTCTACGCTCAGCTCTACGATACGAAAGTCAGAATGCTACGCGAAAACCTCGCTCGCCTTGATGTACTTCTCTCGCGGCATAATTTTTTCGATTGCCAAACCGTCTTGCAGTTTCAGCATCCGCAAACGCACCGAAAAGCGCTCCTGCTCCAGGGAGATATGGATGTAGATGCTGACGGCTCCGATGCAGATCGGATGCCCATTAGCACGGGCACACCCACAAATTTCAAGCCGTCCACCAGTTATCGCTGGCCCAAGAAGACGCCCGAGCCTAATCCATACCTCGCAGCTACTGAAGACGGATTGAAGCGTGCGGAAGCTGAGTTTGCCCTTTCCACTACGAGTCCCGCCCGCAAACGTGATCTGCGCAACGTGATCGCGCAATTGCGCGCGGAAATCAGCACGTTAAAAAAATACAGTTTCCTGATCGGGGCGACCGACCCCTTTATTGTGGTGCCCGGTGCATTCATGCATGGCAGTGATCCGGTTAAACCCGGGGACTACGCGCTTGTCATTTTCGGCAACTCGATTTACCCGGCCCTCGTCGGTGATATAGGGCCTAACGACAAAGTCGGGGAGGCATCATTGCGTATTGCGAAAGAGATCAACACGCTTTCGACGCCGTACAATCGTCCGGTTAGCGATCTCAAGGTGACTTACATGATCTTTCCCGAAACCGCTGACAAACCATTTGGTCCTCCGGATTTGGAGAAGCTTCAAGCGCGCTGCGAGACGCTCGTCAAAGAAATCGGCGGCGCGAGCGTACCGCTGCATCACTGGGAAAATATCATTCCGCCTTCGCCTTCGCCCAGTCCAGTACAGAGTCCGCTGCCGTCGGCGAGTACAACAGCGTCTCCTCCAGCAGGTGTATCGGCGACAACTTCTGCGTCGCCATCGCCGACATTTGCGTTTCCCGTTCCGAGCCCAGCGGGGACTACCCCGACCGATTCGACGCATACGCCAACGAGGTCCCCCGCCGTAACGCGGAGCCCGATCAAGAAACGTAAGCCGTGAACGTCGAATACGGGGGTGCGCTGTCTAGCTTGCTCGCGGTGTCAACGGTACCTTGTACGAAATGATCATCCGTGATGCTGTTGAGGCTGATCTGCCGACCATAGTTGAGATTTACAACGCCACTGTGCCGACACGCATGGTGACAGCCGAACTCGAGCCAACGACCGTCGAAGCTCGGCTGCCGTGGTTCCGCGAACATTCGTCAGAGCATTATCCTTTCTGGGTTGCGGAGTCGGAAGGTCGCGTGATTGCCTGGCTCGATTTCAAAAGGTTCCTACCGCGCTCTGCGTATCGTGGCACAGTCGAGATCAGTGTTTACGTCGATGAAGAATTTCGGCGTCGCGGTGTGGGACAGCGATTATTGGAACAGGCGATCGCACGCGCACCATCGCTGGGCATCACTGCCCTGGTCGGTCTCATTTTCGGGCATAACGAGCCGAGCTTGAAATTATTTCAATCTCTCGGCTTCGAACGCTGGGGATTTTTTCCTGGAGTCGCGCAACTCGATGGCGTCGAGCGCGATCTCGTGGTGATGGGCCAACATTGTCCACCGCGAGCCACCGCGATCGCGAGATCACTGGTTCAATCACGAATCAATAATCAGTTCAACGACAGTCAGAGCCTAATGTATTTGCTGATGCAATACCGGCACGAGCCGATTCATTCGAAGCTGCTGAAAATCCGCGACAAATATTCCATGTTGCATTTGGACGTGCTGATTCTCATTTATCATTTCGCAAAAATTTGCTCTGACAATATTCTCGAAATCGGCGCCTTTGTCGGTGGGGCCACGATTGCCGCGGCGTTCGGCGTGCGCGATTCAGGAACGCCGAAAAAGCTGATTGCTATCGAACCGGGCGGCAGCGTCAAACACAAGCGGCTTGGTACGCGCAATATTTTCCGCGACTTGGAACGAAACCTTGCCAGGCAGCGTGTATCGGAGTTGGTGACTACTATCAAGGGCCGTTCCTTTGACCCGGCAACAATCTCCGCAGTCAATGAGACGCTGGGTGCAGACAAAGTTGGTCTCCTGATTCTTGACGCCGATGCAGCCAAGCGGCGCGACATCGAGTGCTACTGCGACAGATTTGCAGACGGGTGCTGGATGGTCATTGACGATTATTACGGCATTGGTACCAACGCAAAGATCACCCCAAGCCGAGCCGATGTAGAGGCTCTAACCGCCGCCGGTTATTTGCAACCACTAGGTTTCTACGGCTGGAGCACGTGGGTCGGACGCTGGGGAGGCCTTCAACGCTGAAGTAATTTGGTTGGAAACGTTAGACGTTGGAGACCGCGTCCGCTGTCGGGTGGGAAGGCCTTGACCTTCACATTCGGCTAGGCCTCTGGACCAATGACCAGATGAATCACGCTGTTCGGCGCGGAGATAAAGAAGCCGTTGAAGTCCTCGCTCAATGGCTCAACCTCATCGCGCCGCGTCACACCATGCACTTTCAGAAAGGATGCCGCGGCTTCCGTGTCGTTTGTTTCCAGCTCCAGCCAGATATCCGGATGACTCAGGTTCGGGACCTTGTCGATCCAGAGGCGGTTCGGACCGAACTGGAAAATGCAGCCATCCTTTTCCTCTTCAATTAAAGGCAGTCCAAGCGTGTCACGATAAAACGACACTGTCTGGTCATATGTGTGACTGGGGCATTTGATGGCGATGTTTGCTCCGCCAGAGAATTGCGGGCCTTCGAGCTTTGCAACCATCGCGTCGGGAGAGTAAGCCTAACCTTCCTTGCCGCCCGGCTCGGTCATTTTGACCGGATCGAGTGCGCGCTCCAGTTCTTTTTCGGGCAATACTTTTTTCTCGCGCGCGATTTCGCGCACGGTGCGGCCGGTTTTGGCACTCTCCTTCGCGATTTCAGCCGCACGATCGTAGCCGATCTTGGGCGCGAGGCTTGTCACCATTGCCATGGATAGCTCGATCAATTCGCGGCACCGCTCTTCGTTCGCGACGATGCCACGAACACACTTGTCACAGAAAACATCGACCACATTTGCCAGCAGCCGGATCGATTCGAGAAGATTGTGCGCCATCACCGGCATCATCACATTGAGCTCGAAGTTTCCATTCGCGCCGGCCCAGGTAATGGTCGTGTCGTTACCGATCACTTGTGCGCAGACCATCATCATCGCTTCGCACATTACCGGGTTCACCTTGCCCGGCATGATCGAACTGCCAGGTTGCGTCGCCGGCAGTTGGATTTCCCCGATTCCGCATCGCGGACCGCTCCCGAGCCAGCGGATGTCGTTTGCAATCTTAAACAAACTCACCGCAATCGTCTTCAGGTGACCGCTGACTTCAACGACTGCGTCCTTTCCACCCTGCGCCTCAAAGTGGTTTTTTGCCTCGCAAAAAGCGATGCCGGTGCGTTGCTCCAAATGCCGCAGCATTTTTTCCGGAAGATTAGCATGACGGTTGAGACCGGTGCCTACCGCAGTTCCGCCAAGTGCCAGCTCACGCAAAGCTTCGATCGATTTCTGCGCGCGTTCTTTGGCATAAGCAACCTGTTGCGCGTAACCGGAGAATTCCTGCCCGAGGCGAACTGGCGTCGCATCCATTAAATGCGTTCGGCCGATTTTCATGACGTTCCAGAATTCTTTCGCTTTGGCTTCCAGTGCGGCGTGTAATTTTTCAAGAGCCGGAATGAGGCAATTCTTTAATTGTTCCGCTGCGCTGATATGAATGGCGGACGGTATCACGTCGTTGCTGGACTGGCCCATGTTGACGTGATCGTTGGGATGCACCAATTCACGCGACCCGATTGCCTTGCCTGCTAGTTGAGCGCAGCGATTCGCGATGACTTCATTGGCATTGGTGTTTGTGCTGGTACCCGAACCGGTCTGGAAAATATCGAGCGGAAAATGGTCGTCGAGTTTTCCTTCAACAACTTCTTCAGCGGCTTGCACGATCAGCGCGGAACGCTCCGCATCGAGCAAGCCAAGGTCGTGATTTGCTTGTGCGGCAGCCCATTTGATCAAGCCAAGAGCGCGAACGAATGGCCGTGAAAACCGATAGCCGCTCACCGGAAAATTTAGCACTGCGCGGTGAGTCGATGCGCCGTGGAGAGCAGACGCTGGAAGCGTCATCTCGCCCATCGAATCTTTTTCCCTTCGGGTCGGCTTCTCCGTCATGCCGAACGATGTGCGCTAACGCTAAGGCTCGCCGTCTGCAGAGTCCTGCGTTTGTGACCATCAAGCAGATGCGTCTTCTGAAAAACAGTGATGAACATCGGAGGTATGTTTTGCAGGAAGTACTCTGACTGGGCGTGTTCGAACAGGGTCGCGTGTTGCTTCAGTTCGTTCGTGACTTGATAGATGATGAAACTGCCACCAAGCGCCAGCGCATCATATGTTTTTTCCAAGAGTGCGCGTTTCTTCTCAATCTTAAGGATGCTGAACGGAATACCCGAAAGAATATAATCGCAGCGATCGATGCGGTGACGTTTCAATTCGTGTGGCAACGAAGCTGCGTCGCCATGAATGACACGTACACGCCGGTCGCCGGCAAACTGTCGTTCCAAATCGCGCGCGAATGCTCGGTCCAACTCGAACAAGAGCAGATGTGAATCCGGACACATCCGCCGTGCAATCTCGCGCGAATGTACTCCTTCTCCCGGCCCGTACTCGGCGATCACACGTGGCTGACTAAAATCCATCTTGCTGGCGACACGTTCCACCAGAGCTTTGGAACTGGGAATGATTGATGCAATCTGAAACGGACGTTTCAAAAATTGTTTGAAAAACAGGGCACTCACGAGACGCGAACAGTCGTCCTGCACATCGAAGTTGTCCAGTCACGAAGTGGTCGCATAAACGGTAGGATTTCTACTGCGGCTGAAACTTTCTTGCAGCATGGCAAATTGCCCACCCTGCTGCCGATATCTCGCTTGACTCGTCTCTAGTCCCCGATCAGTTATCACTGCTGATTTGAGCGCGGTTAGCTCAGTGGTAGAGCACTACCTTGACACGGTAGGGGTCACAGGTTCGAACCCTGTATCGCGCACCATCCAAAAAAGGACTCGCCGAGTTGTGCAGAAATGTGTGTGTGTGCGCGGCAGGAAATTACGTTACGAATCAACCGCGTATCCAATAATCTCCCTGGTGATCTGAACGGCGAGCTTCTGGCTTCCCGGCTGAAACGATTACGGTTGACAGATTCCTAACCAAACGATCCAGGCCGACGTTAGGCCCGCTCCTTTATCGAGAATGTGTCACAATATGCTATAGCTGTGGGGCTTTTCAGCGAATTTCGATTGGCGGATTACCTTTCGCCTGAAGCGATGACCCATGAATTCGACGGAAAACTTTACGATTTTTCGAAACTTGGAATCGCCAATTCCGTAGTTCGGAGTGTGACCCAGTCATCCGCCTCTCTCGCGCTGGTTCCTGAACCAGTATGGTTTTGTCTAAAGACGCAGCCAAAGCGCGAGCATTTGGCCGCGACCGCGCTCCGGCGTCAGTTTGCCGTCGAGTGTTTCTCGCCTCGATTGCGTTTCCGAAGGATGACCCAAAGGGGCCCGGTCTGGTTTGTAGAGGCCATGTTTCCTGGCTATCTGTTCGCAAAATTTGTCTACTCGACCCAGCACCGCGCCGTTGAAAATTCTCACGGCATCCGAGGGATTGTCCATTTTGGCGATCGGCTGGCAACCTTGCCTGAAAACGTTGTAACTGCACTCCAATCGAGAGTGGGTTCGGAAGAAGTCGTGACTCTTGATTGCTCCATCAAAGTCGGCCAATCGGTTCAAATCATCGATGGACCGTTTCAAGGACTTGATGTCGTGGTTACTCATTTACTTCCCGCGAAAGAACGGGTCCGCGTCCTTTTCGATTTCCTTGGGCGGTCCGTGGAAATGGAAGTTTCAACGGCAAAAGTGCTCGCAGCGTAAGCCTGATCCGCACCTTATCTGGGCCTACAATCTCAAATCAAAGTAGGTTACGACCCAGATAGGGAAATCGGTGCGCAAATTCCTGGGCCTCGGTTTCGGCAGTAAATTTTCCGACGAGAACAGAGGCATTCCGATGTTTGCTAGCTTTCCATAAATGCTGCCGAAGCGGGGAGGTACGAATTCGTACAGTCAAACATGGAAGCCGGCTTGAGTCCGATTGTCTGCAGGCCTATGTCGGCGTCTCAAAAGTACAAGCAAAGTGGCCGTCCAGAGGAACGGCCACTTTCGATACAAGCTTTTTTAGCGAGGTCGGTCGCTTGCCTTGTTAACTCATTATGTAACGTCTGGCCACGCCCAGCACACTAAGGGCAGCGCCGAGTAACATCGCAGTAGTGCCACCATCGGGAACTCCAGGAACACCTGGGCCGAAGAGCGTCCAGCCGGAAAGACCATATCCGCCAGCTGTCGCCGGAATCGTGATGATGCCGCTGAGATCTCCAACGTACCAAACCTCAGATCCGTAGTTTGGGCCATCGTATTTCGCAAACAGATAGGTATACAACCCAGTGCCAAGATTTATGGTTGTACTCGTTCCGTTTACATGGCCAGCCAACACAGCTTGAGGCAATTGGCCGAAGCTATGGTTTGAGCGAAAGTAGGTCTGTCCATCGGCTTTGTCGCTCGTGCCGAGAGCCATGCCAATCAAATGATTGACATAAATCAGGCGGTCAGCATCGCCCGAAGGGATACCGAAATTCACGAAGCCCAGCTCATGGGCATCGCCAATCGTAAGGGCTTTGGCGTTATTGCTGAATGCAAGCATTGCACCGAGGACGACCGTGCAAAGCAGTGCGAATTTCATTGTCGAACTTTTGTTTATTTTCATGTCGCAGTAGAACAAAGCAACCGCTGTGCCAAAGCAAAAACGGACTCAACGATTGTCATAAGTCCTGATGTCACTGATATTTACGATTACGAGAAATTCCGTTGGGTCGCACACGCTGGTATCGAAAGTCGTTAAGTATTCCGACGATGACTTGTCTGATCAATATGTCGCAACATAACACGCAAGAAATAAGGACTTTGTAACGAATATTTCCGCGTGTCAGGATTTCCGACGCTTCGATTTGCGCTAGTGATGATATCGCCGGATCGCCAAACAAGCTAACCAGCTTTGCCGTTTGAACCGAACCGGCAGTTTGGCTCCGACTCTATTTACGACTCCAGTCAAAAATTGCCAACGAACCAGACTTCGGCACCGCAGCCGGTGTAATTCGCAAACAAGCATTTGTATATGCCACCGGCCCCAAGATTGATGGTTGTAGCCGTGCCGTTCAGGGCCCACACCTGCGATCGGCGAAGAATTGAACGCCTGGTTTGAGCGAAGGTAGATCTCGCCGTTAGCAATGTCGATCGAGCCAAGAGCCATCCCAATGAGTAAGATCTTCCAACAATATGCGAAACGACGCGGACTCGGGAGTATGGCTAAGCCTTACTGACTCGCGGCAGATCGCGCCATGACTGATTTTTGCCAATGATATGTCCTTTCGTTTCTGCCAGCCGGCCGGGCGCCTTCTTGTCTGTGCAAAAAAAAACCGGGCAGGTTTTACCCTGCCCGGCAAATCATTTCTCGGCTCCAGATACAGGAGCTGGTAACCAGCTAA
>Ga0209805_1000814_pt1 | contig 19134 bp, 21 predicted proteins | sample GraSoiAngelo_148_FD_185905 | JGI IMG/M metagenome (GOLD analysis project Ga0209805, IMG submission 185905) | Grasslands soil microbial communities from the Angelo Coastal Reserve, California, USA - 14_1009_09_20cm (SPAdes) (version 2) | ecosystem: Environmental > Terrestrial > Soil > Grasslands ... | reverse complement strand
GAAGTCCCAGCGCTTGCCAGAAGGTGATCTGGCGCCATCCCAGGAGCGGCGGCAGCAGCCAATTCCACAGATGCAGCACTACTTCGCCGCCGATGAAGGTAAATAGCACCATCGCCAGAATCGCCAGCGGAGCCATCATAATCATTCTCTTCACTCTCGGTCTCATGTTCGGTTCCTCATGCTTTCATAAATTCGTCGTAAATGTCGTGCAAGCGCTCGCGCAGATGCAGCACCGCATAGCGCTTGCGCGAGAGCAGCGTATTCACGACTACATGGGTTCGAATCGAGCCTTCGCTCTTATCCAATCAACCGTTTCACCGCGCAGTACCTCCGACACTATACTTGGGGTGCCCTCGCCGTTGGCTGACAAGCTGGGCAATTGCCTAGCTCGGCACCGCCTTACCTGCGCGATTGCAACGGTTCATTCGTTACCAAAGTCCATTCCCAGTCTGGTCCTCAGTGATGTTGTGTGGCCTTCAAATGGTCATGTATCACCAATGAGACGGTAATTTTCGAATTGTCTCATCGTGAGACGGAGAATGGCGGATGGCTTCCCTGTATTATTTCTCGGCGTGGACGGATAGCGGTTGCTTGCTCGGATGCTTTCATGAACACAGCACCGTAATCTCAGCCGCGGCCTGCAGTCCGTGTGCAGGCAGCTACGTGATTGCAGTCGAGAACGGCGTGTTGCGCCAGTTGACGGACAAAGAAGAGGCGGATTTTCAGTTCGCTATGTATGGCGCCGAGGCCATTAAGAAGGCTCGTCACGCCATTGTTGCCATGCATCCGACAAAGTGGCTTTTGAATTGATGAACTTGCTAAATCACAAACTCGTGACCTCCCCCAAAGCACACCCCAAGAAACAAAAAAGCCCCCGCGAGCGCGAGGGCCAAAACGAAGTTTTTACTAACTCACTTCAACCCGCTCACTTGCCGTTGGACATGCCGCCACCCGCCTCGCCTTCGTGGGTATCAATAGAAATCAGGAAAGCGTTGCGATCGGAGTAGGAGAATTTGTGTCCCTGAACATTGGCGCTGTGCTCGAGAGAGCGATACATTTCGAAGCCATCGTTGTTTTGCGCCCCGAAATATTTCACGTTCTTTAATACGACGCCTTTGCCATCGGCGCCCGCCTCACGCTTCAGCTTCATGGCGGCCATTTGCCCTCCACCCAACTTAGCGCTGACGATGTCCCCGGCGCGATCGATCTCGATGGGAGCTTCCTGCACTTTCACGTCGCCCCATTCGAGACCGTACGTCTTGAGAATCATGGGCGCCAGCGCGTCGCGTTGCGCTTTGTTGGTGGATGGATCGAACGACACCACCACCCATTCACCCTTTTTGTTGGTGCCCCACTCGTCGCCCAGATCTCCGGTCAGCCAGTACTTGGCCCCGGCCAGATTGGTGTCGCCCGAGTATCCGTCGCGCACCTTGACCGCCATGTTGAACTCGCAGTGCGGGTGCTCGGCGTGTTTGTTGAAATAGCAAGGACAGAAAAGATGGCAACTGCAGGCTTCAACGTAATCAGCTTTCATCTGCCACGCAGGCTTTGCCGGAGTCGAAGCCAAGAGGATAATCACACACAGACTGAGCAGGCTTATTTGCTTCCAGCTTTTCACATCCGCCTCCTTCTAAGAGTGCCTGGGTTCGAAGCGTCTGACTTGCTGTGATGGGCGGAAGGATTTTACAGCCGTCGCCGCAAATCCTGGTACTTATATTTTCTTGACTTCGCTCTTCCAATCTCACTAAGGTCGAGAAAAGTAGTCACGTTCTTTGACAAGTAAAAATCGTCTAAGTCCTTATTCCGACGTATTTTGCATATAAGCCCTTATTCCTCTAGGATTTTGCGTGTTTTTCGCTACAACGATGATTGTAAAGGATCGAGGGGGAGGGGGTTACCCCGATTTCAGCGACGACACGAGGCAGTTGCAATGTCAGCAACGTAGTGTGCGTACACCAGAAATATCCGAGCGAAGCTATTTGATCGTCGCCATCGCGGGATGAATTTCCCACAGGGTGGCCACTTGAGAACCGCCGCGTCCGTGCTCAAAATCTTCGAAGGGTAATCCCAGGACATCAACCGCCAGCGGTTGGGGGAGGTCTCCGCCGTGTTGGAGGTCGAGTTGGAAGCCGTGCTGCTTCAGTTGCGACTGAATGGTTTTGCGCGAAGTGCAGTATTCGCTGTCGATGGGAGTCTCGATAATCACGCGTGGCGCATTCTTGTCTGCGGTCTGCGATATCTCCAGGTGAATGTCGCAATCGCCCTGGTTCACGCTGGCATTCTCTAAGAATGCGTTCGCCACATGAACCAACTGAAGTTCGCGGCCGGTGCGCGGCGCGTCGAAGGGAAGCGGAATCGGGTCCTGCGGCCACGACAGTATGGTCGCCACATCAATTTCCTGCGGGGTGCCGCTGGGAATGGGCACGTGTTTGGCGACGTGGCGATAGTCGGAAGTGTCCGGCAACGCAGCCAGACAGTTGCAGATATCGTCTTGAATGTGATTGATCGTGCTGCAGGAGAGCGTGATAAACAAAAACAGCAGCGCGACCTGCAGGCGGATGACGGTCTTTCGAGAGTATTGCACATTGTCTAGGATGCAAATTGGGAACTGGGCGTCCACTGGAGAGGCAAGCAGGTAAAGGTCGTTTGCTGCAGCCGGCGTTCTAAAATCATGCCTTTGCATAGTTCGCGGGATGTTCGCGGCGCGGTACACTCTTTCCGCGCGGCTCACAAAGAAGGGGCGCTTGCCATGCCACGTTTGATTATGCCGCTGATGCTTGGCTTGTTGGTTATGGTGCTCTCCTCGAGAACGCGATCGACGGATAAGGCTGCGGGGCAGGCGGTCTTGCTGGTCGCGAACAAGGGAGCTCGCACGGTTAGCGTTATCGATCCCTCGTCAGGCCGGCAACTGGCTGCGGTCGCGGAAGGCGGCGAAACCGGGCACGAGGTGGTGGCGTCTCCCGATGGTCGAACCGCATATGTGCCGATCTATGGCAACTCCGGCGTGGGAAAGCCCGGGACGGATGGGCGCAACATCGTCGTGATTGACATTGCCGCTCGCAAGGTGACTGGCAACATTGATTTTGGGCATGGAGTGCGGCCACACTGCGTGCTGTTTGGGCCGAAAGATGGAATGCTTTACGTCACGACCGAGTTGGATAATTCGGTTAGCGTGATTGATCCTCGCACGCTGAAGATTGTGGGATCAATTCCGACGGGACAAACCGAATCGCACATGCTTGCGATTACGCGCGATGGAAAGCGCGGCTACACTGCTAATGTCGGACCAGGCACGGTTTCCGTACTGGATCTCGAGACGCGAAAAACTCTGGAAGTGATTCCCGTCTCGCCGCAAGTTCAGCGTATTTCGATTTCACCGGATGACCGCATGGCCTTCACCGCCGATCAGACCAAACCTCGGCTCGCCGTCATTGATACCGCCACCAACAAAGTGAAAAACTGGGTACCACTGCCGGCTCCGGGTTACGGAACGGCTTCGACGCCGGATGGCCGCTGGCTGGTAGTCGCCCTGCCAAGCGCCAACAAGGTAGCGGTCGTGGACCTCGTCAGCATGAAGGTTGCGCACATGATTGATGTTCCTGCCGCCCCACAAGAAATTCTGATGCGCCCGGACGGACGTATGGCATATGCGTCCTGTGATTCGAGCCAGAAGGTTGCTGCCCTCCGAGTTTCAGATTGGACGGTGGAAAAGCTGATTGACGCGGGAAAGGGAGCTGACGGGCTGGCCTGGGCGGAACCGAGATAAAAAACGAAAAAACTCGCGCTCACGGCAAACATCCGTTGCGCGAGTCTCGAAAAATTCCGCGCGATTGATCTCGCTTTATCTTGACGATCAGGCCGACTTCGGCAGCCGCAACGAGGGATCCTCCGCTTTCACCAGCGGCATTTCGACCAGATGCTCGCTGAGAAACCAGACCTGCAGTTCGTTGGTGCGCAAAACTTCGCTGACGACGAGATCGTTGGTTCCATCGTCGCCCAGTTTCACGGCACGGCTGGCGAGTTTGCGGGAATCGCGAATGATAATCTGGTGGGCATCGAGCAAACGCGAAAGCTGTACCGGCACTTCTTCCCGGCCGCGCGGTGGACGCTCAATCTGCGTGGTTTCCGCCACATCCGCCGCCATGGCAAGGCTCACTCCGCCGAGCAATTGAATCCGTTCCGCGATGGCGTCCACAAGCTCCACCTGCTCGTCAAAATGTTTGTCAAACAGAAGATGAAGCTGGTAGAAGGTCGGTCCAGCCACTTGCCAATGCGATTTCTTGTACAGATCGCGGAGGGTCATCGTGTCCGCGAGCAGTTGATTCAGTTGCGCCGTCATTTCCAGTCGAACCGGCTCTTCCAATTCCAGTGGCAGCAAATGGTTCACGGTGCCGTAAGCTTGAATTTCACTTGCTCTTTGGTGCAAGCGTGGCTGCGCGCTGTTTCTGCCATGATTGCTTGAAGCTTCCTTCTTCGCCATCGACGTTCTCCTTAGTTTTTATCAACCTGACCTGACACGTTTCTCGCTAACCTCTGGTGTTTGGATGACCGGCAAACGAATTTCGATTCCGCGACCGGAAACGGAGGGAAGATACTTCTTAACAGGATTCCCCAGCCTCGCGACTCTGCTTTCCGTTTATTTATTCTCCACCTTCGCGGAGAGCTTCTGCACCTCATCGAGTTGCTTCTGAACCGCAGCGGCATCGCTGGCGTCGGGCGCCAGGCGAAGGTAATTTTGCATGTGTTCCGCCGCGCCCTGATAATCGCGCTTATGCGCGAGAATGGCCCCCAACAAATACTCCATCTTTGGAACTTGATGCTGTACATCTATCTGTAATCCCTGGAGAACATTTTTTTCGGCGATTTCAAAGTGCTGCAGATAGTAGTGGCCGGCAGCATTCAAGAACCAATATTGGGGAAAGCTGACGGAATTGAGCTTCAGCAACTGATCGGTCGCATCCACCAGTTCATCCCATTGCTTCTCCCGCAGGGCAAGCTGCGCGAGCGCCTGATAGGGACTGATGAACTTCGAATCGGCTGCCGCAGCCTGATGAAATGACTGCCGAGCTGCGGTAGTGTCGCTCTTCTCCACTTGAAGCTTTCCTAATTCGAACCACGCAACGGCGTATTGAGGATAAACTGCGACTGCTTTTTTGAAGGCCTGCTGGGCTGCATCCCATTTCTGTTTCTTCTCCATCTCGCGGCCCTTGTCAAACTCTTTTTTTGCTTTTCCGGGCGCGCTCGCGCTGGTTGCGCTAATGGTAAAGCCTTCCACCTGATCCAGCCGGTGTAAGACGATGGTGCCCACATTGTCAGCGCCGAAACTCGTCAACCGCCCCGCCAGCTCGATAATCTGCGAAGTGAAGCCCGCCAAAACTGCCTGCAACTGGCACTCGCGCCATTCGCGCAATGTATCTGACCCGGAACTGCCGGGACCGTTCACCCCTGACCTGGCCGCGCCGGACATCGAGTTACCGAAGCCTGGGTTTGACGGTGCGGAGTCTATGGCTTGATCCATTCCTCCCAGTGCTCTTTGTCGCATATTACTGATTTCCAAACTGAAGCCACCCTTGCGATCGGTGTAGCCCTCGGTTCGAATCCGGCCTTTGCAGTTGCTCTGAATCATGGCCGGGTCAGTTAGCGGGGTACCATCGTCCACCGTCACCTTGCCGTACAAGAAAAAAGATCGCGGCGCAGGTGTGGAAGTGTCTGGATTCGGAATTCTCGGCACCGACGGCGCATTCCCCGAGCTTGGTGGACGGCGGGTTTGAGCGCTGAGGGCGAGAGTTAGGCTCAAAACGATAAGAAAAACTGACACGGAGAGGGTCCTACGCTTCATAAGCGGACCTCCGAAGTTGGAAGAATTATACGCCCGATGCAGAACGCAACTATTCGGTTCTTTGACGCGTGCTTTCGATTTCCCGTTGCCGTCTTGTTCCGTCAAAATATCGAGCCAAATCCTGAAGGGAACCAAGTCGAAGATGGACAGGGCCGATGGCGGTACTAAGGCAAAACAACAAAGGAAGGATGGTTAAGCTTATCGATGCGGGACCAGAATATTCAGGATTTCGCGCAGCCCCTGCCGAATGTGTGTCAGGTCTGCTGGGGAGCGGCCGGGAAACGGAAGCGCCGTCTGCTTTTTGTCGCCTTTAATCTCATCACGCAATTGCGACCGCGCACCTGCAATGGTGAATCCGTCTTCGTAGAGAAGTTTCTTGATGCGCAGCACGCTTTCCACGTCGCGGCGACGATACATCCGTTGTCCAGTATTGCTCTTCACGGGCCGCAATTGAGGGAATTCCGTCTCCCAAAAGCGCAGCACGTATGCCGGCAGACGACATAGGCGCGCCACTTCCCCGATTCGGAAATAGAGCTTTTCTGGAATGATGATGTCGCTCGATTTGGCAGCAGGTCGTTTCTTGAGACGCATTTTCTCTGGTCCGGAAAGGGCTGTGGGCGGGACCAAAATGTCCGCCTTGGCGTTTCTAGCACGACCGAGGGTTGGGGACAACCCCGAAAATACAATTCCCGCCGGTTTTTTTTCGCGCCGCCTCGTCCGACACTGAAAAAGCCCCTCCAGAGGTGCTTCTCCGGAGAGGCTTGGAAACTTTCTCGGTCCGAGCGAGAATCGTCTCGCTAGCGGTTAGTGTTTCTTTTTCTTCTTTGCCTTTTTCTTTGCTGCCATGAAGTGTTTCCTCCGTGAACGATTTTCCCTTGCAAGGTTGTTGAAGTAAGGGACCCTAAGCCCACTGCTTGTCCAATCTCTTGTATGGACAAATTCATTAACCCCAGATATTGCGTGGGAACCCAGTTAAAGTCAACACAAATTTGCACGGTGGGGTTCTCTTTCGACCACATGCGCCAGTGAAAGAGCGGGCCTACTTTTAACGCCGGGCACAACCTAACAACCTCATTCGCAGGATTTCCTTTGGCACCTCTTCCTCTAGCAACTTCCTCGGCACCCTCTAGTAAACTCTCTTACGCGATGCGCCGAGACCCCATTGAGCTCGAGATTTTCAAAAATCTCTACCACTCCATCGCCGAGGAGATGGGCGCAGCCCTGCGACGCACTGCATTTTCTCCCAACATCAAAGAGCGCCGCGACTACTCCTGCGCCGTCTTCGCTGCAGACGGTGAAGTCATCGCCATGGGCGACCACATGCCCGTGCATCTAGGGTCCATGCCCATGTCGGTGCGTGCTGCAATCAATCATTGCGAACAGCAGAATTCTCCGTTCGCCTCAGGGGATGTGGTCATGCTCAACGATCCTTTCCGTGGCGGCACCCACTTGCCCGACATCACACTGGTCGCGCCAGTGTATGTGGCACGTGAGGCGCGAGAGCGCCCGCGTCATTCCAAAAGTCGGCGTCCTGACTTCTACGTCGCTTCTCGGGCTCATCATGCCGATGTGGGCGGTGCGTATGCCGGTTCCATGGGACTGTGCCGCGAAATCTACCAGGAGGGCTTTCGCATTCCCCCGGTGAAGCTGGTGCGGGGCGGAAAGACAGACCGGGACATTCTTGCCCTGCTGCTCACAAATGTGCGTACTCCGGAAGAGCGCGAAGGCGACTTGGGTGCACAAATTGCCGCCTGCCACACCGGTGCAACCCGTCTCCAGGAAATCTGCTCGCGATATGGGCTCAAACGCGCCCAGCGTGCGGCCCTTGATCTGCTTGATTACTCTGAAGAGATGATGCGGGCGTTTTTATGCAACGTTCCTCACGGCAGGTTTCAGTCAGAAGACTTCCTCGATAACGACGGCATTAGCGACAAACCGGTAAAAATCGCCCTGGCAGTGACGTTTCAAGAGACTCGCGGGCGGGGGCGTCCGCGCCACATAGTGACTGTTGATTTCACCGGCTCCGATCCTCAGGTAGCAGGGAGCATCAATGCCGTCGAAGCTATCACGTATTCAGCTTGCTTCTATGTCTTCCGTTGTCTGTTGGCCGAGGACGTCCCGGCTACGGCGGGGTTGATGCGTCCAATCAAAGTGATTGCGCCCGCAGGCACGGTGGTGAATGCGCGGCCTCCGGCCGCTGTCGCGGGAGGGAACGTGGAGACTTCGCAGCGCATCGTGGACGTGCTGCTACGGGCACTCGCGCAAGCTATTCCTGGTCGCGTTCCCGCGGCGGCATCAGGCACCATGAATAATCTTACGATTGGGGGGATTGATCCACGCACTGGCGAACCCTTCGCCTACTACGAAACCATTGCCGGGGGCATGGGCGCGCGCCCCACGAAAGACGGTGTCTCGGGGGTGCACACTCATATGACGAATTCGCTGAATACCCCTGCTGAGGCGCTTGAGTATGCGTATCCGCTACGGGTGCGACGTTATTCTCTGCGTCCGGGAAGCGGCGGAAACGGCAAATACCGGGGAGGGGACGGGATCGTGCGCGAGATCGAGGTTTTGACCGACTGCGAGGTCACGCTCCTAGCTGACCGGCGCTCGCGTGGGCCCTATGGACTCTCCGGTGGCAGCGATGGCGCGCCGGGGAAGGCGGAAATTATTCGCCACAATGGCGCTGTGGAAGAACTGACGGGAAAGTTCAGTATGCGTCTAAGGGCAGGAGAAAGAATACGCATTGAAAGCCCCGGTGGCGGTGGATGGGGGCGATGTTGAACGCAATTCAAAGGAGGCCTGATGCAAGCGATTAAGTCGGTGAACGTAATGTCATGCGCCAAGATGCTGGGAGCCATTTATGGGGCCATGGGACTCCTCGCCTTTCCGATTAGCTTGATAGCTGGTTTCGCTAGCATGGCTTCCGGCCAACGCGCAGGCACTGTGGGTGGCGTTGCGATGGTCGCATTTGGCTTTTTCGCCCCATTCCTTTATGGCGGCTTAGGATTCGTGGTTGGTGCTTTGGGGGCGTGGATTTATAACATAATGGCAAAATGGCTCGGCGGAATTCAAATTGAACTGCAAATAGCGAGTCCCGCGCAACCAGTAACAGCCAACCGAATGGGGCTGATTTAAGAGCCAACGAACAGAAGTTGCGGCAAAAGCTGCAACCCAATATGTTTCTATGACACCTGATCTCGCCTCTCACTATCTCGAAGAAGCGCGCCGCCAGTTCCGCGGCCATAAGCGACTCGCGGAGGGCGCCATCGCCCAGCTTAAAGATAACGAGCTTTTCCTTACGCTGGACCCAGAATCAAACTCTGTCGCTATCATCATGAAGCACCTTGCGGGTAATATGCGTTCCCGCTTTACGGACTTTCTCACTACTGATGGCGAAAAGCCGGACCGCAATCGCGATCAGGAATTTGAAATCACATCGGCAACCACACGCGCGGATGTCATGCGTTGGTGGGAAGAGGGTTGGTCCCGCGTTTTCTCTGCCCTAGAATCGGTCAAGCCAGAAGATGTGACTCGCACGGTGACGATTCGAGGCGAACCTCACAGCGTGCTACAAGCTATCAACCGGCAGATCGCACATTATGCGTACCACGTCGGCCAGATCGTCTTCGTCGCTAAACACTTTCGCGTGTCGGAATGGAAGTCGCTGAGCATTCCGCGCGGCAAATCGGAAGAGTGCAACCGGAAGGACATTTCGGAGCGGAAACCTGGGCCTTCGGGTCCGCGGGCAGGCAAGTAGAAAAGCGGCGGGAGCGCTTCGGGTGCTAGAATCTTCGGTGTCTTCTGTGACCTGTGTGGTAAAGAATTTCTAGCCGCGAACCAAGACAACTTCCATGCCCGAAACCATGTTCGCAGTAGTAAAGCCGAAAGCCGCACCGGGCGCGGAGATTCGCGAAGTCAAAGTTCCGGGCTTCGGCGCTACCGACGTGCTGGTCAAGGTAAAGGTAGCGTCTATCTGCGGCACCGACCTTCATATCTACGAATGGGACCGCTGGGCGCAGAACCGCATCCATCCCCCACTTATTCCCGGGCACGAATTTTGCGGCGAAGTAGTGGCATATGGCGATGAAGTCACCAGCGTGAAGGAAGGTGATTTTGTTTCCGCGGAGATGCACGTGGCATGCGGCAAATGTCTGCAATGCCGCACCGGCGAAGCCCACATTTGTCAGAACGTAAAAATTATCGGTGTGGACACGGATGGCGCTTTCGCCGAATACGTGGTGATTCCCGAATCAAATATCTGGAAACTCGACCCCGACATTCCCCAGGAATACGCCTCCATCCTCGACCCATTGGGCAATGCGGTGCACACGGTCCTTGCGGGCGAGATTGCGGCCAGGACTGTTGCTATCACCGGCGCCGGGCCGATCGGACTATTCGCCATCGCAGTCGCGCGTGCGGTAGGCGCAACCACGATCTTCGCGATTGAAGTGAACGAACATCGCCGTTCCGTCGCGAACAAGATGAAAGCTGACTATGTGCTCGATCCGTCAAAGGAGAACGTTCGGTCGATCGTCATGGAAAAGACTGGCGGCCTGGGTGTGGATGTGGTGCTGGAAATGGCTGGCCACCCTGACGCCATCCGAACCGCTTTCGACATCGTGCGCCGTGGCGGACGCATGTCTCTTCTGGGTCTCACCTCCAAGCCGATTTCATTAAATTTCTCAGAGGACATAATTTTCAAGGGCCTCACCATTCAAGGCATCAACGGCCGTCGCATGTACCAGACGTGGTATCAGATGACGGCGCTGCTCAAAGCCGGCAAATTAGATTTGCACCCGGTCATCACTGACCGTATCTCGATGAAAGATTTCTCCAAAGCCATGGAGCGACTGAAGACGGGAGAAGCCAGCAAGATATTGGTGTATCCGAACGGGGTGAAGTGATGTGTGACGCGGGCAACCCGTTCGACTTCGCTTAGGGCGGGCTCTTGCCCGCGAACTTCGTGTTCCGGAACCGCCTACTGCACGCGTGGAATTAGATCATGGGCCTCGATGCACACGTACGGTGCACTTGTATACGGGATGGCCGGGCCAAGCCGCATCCGTTTCCAGACCGGCTCAGTTTCGATGAGACCGGCGAACCGTTTCTGACAGGCGATCCTTCCGAGGACGAGTTGGAAGCTCACGACCGCTGGTGTGCGGAGTCGTGTGAGCATGGCGGATATCTACTTTCCTTGCCTTTGGGCAACATCACGCGGGTTGGCCATCTGCGAACATTTCTCCACGGCTTGGAGGGAAATCCTGGGCTACGGTTTCCGATTCTTCTCAACAAGGTCATCTATGATGGGACTCATACCGGAGACTGGATCGCCAGCGATCTGGCGGCTGAACTGTTGAAGGAAGTGGACACAGTGCTCCATTCGCGAGACATTCTGGCCAGCTCCGAGATGGAGTTCTTCGAAAACATGAAGCGCTTGTGCGAGGCGAGCGTTGAGACGGGCAATCCGATCATGTTTTGAATATTCAAGTGATTTCCACGAAGTGCAATACGCCTTCATCCGCGGCGAAGAATTTCTCGAGGCACGACATGACCACCGCAACCCGCACCAATCCGCTCTCTTACCTCGGCGATCAACTGAACGAGCTCAAAACCAAGGGCACCCACTTCCGGCTGCGCGTGCTTGAGGACGAGCAGGCGCCCGTCTGTACATTCGACGGCAAGAAAGTCATTAACCTGGCCTCGAATAATTATCTCGGCCTGACCACGCATCCCAAGTTGCGGGAAGCTGCGCTTGAGGCGACGCGCAAGTATGGAGTGGGATCGGGCGCGGTGCGCACCATCGCCGGCACCATGAAGATCCACATGGAACTGGAGGAGAAGATCGCGCGCTTCAAGAACGTTGAGGCGTGCGTAGTGTTTCAATCAGGCTTCGCGGCCAACGCGGGGACAGTTTCTGCTGTTTTGAGCAAAGAAGATTTCATCATCTCTGATCAGCTCAACCATGCCTCGATTATCGATGGTGCGCGCCTCTCGCGCGCCAAGATTCTCGTTTTCAATCACAAAGACATTGCGCACGCCGAAGAACAACTCGCCAGCGTAAAAGATCAGCCTGGGCGCAAGCTCCTCATCTCAGACGGCGTCTTCTCCATGGACGGAGACATCGGCCCGCTGCCGCAACTATGCGATCTGGCGGAAAAGTATGGCGCGATCATGATGGTTGATGACGCGCATGCGTCTGGCGTGCTGGGCCGCAACGGACGTGGCACAATTGATCATTTCAAAGTTCACAGGCGCGTGGATATCCAGGTAGGTACTCTTTCAAAAGCCATCGGAGCACTGGGAGGATACGTCTGCGGATCGCGTGATCTGATTGATTTTCTTTATCATCGCGCGCGTCCGTTTTTGTTTTCGACTTCGCATCCGCCATCAGTGGCAGCCACATGCATCGCAGCCTTCGATGTTCTGGAAAACGAGCCCGAGCGCATCGAACAACTTTGGGACAACACCCGTTTCTGGAAAAAAGAATTGGGCCTTCTGGGTTTCGATATCGGCGGACGCACAACACCTGCGAGCGAGACGCCCATCACACCCATCATCATTGGTGATGGCAAACTTACGATGGACTTTTCCCGCGAACTCTTCAAGGAGGGCGTGCTGGGCACGGGTATTGCATTTCCGACCGTGCCGGAAGGCAAGGCACGCATTCGGACCATCATGACTTCGAGCCATACGAAGGAGCAACTGGACGAGGCGTTGTCGGTGCTCAAGCGGGTGGGAAAGCGGATGGGAATACTGAGTTGAGAAGGACCTGTGACAGGGCGATAGTGTTCCCGGCAGAAAGAAACGGAGCGGAAAATCTGCTCCGGCTTAACCATACTTGCTGATTAACTTCTCAGCGCCGGCCCGTGCCGAATGGCTGGTCTGGATCCTGCTGCACCTGCGTGTAACCCACCGGAACATCGAACAGGCTCTTATCGAGAGTGCTGCTGGAGAATGAAGTCATTTCGATAGTCATGTCCATCATGGAGTTGCTCGAGGTCCCTGGCTGAGTATTCGCGGGTGACGGGTTAGCGGCGGAACCTGACGGCTGAGCCGGCGGCGGTTGCTGCTCCTGCTGCTTCTTTTTCTTGCCGAAGCCGCCAAACATTCCTCCCAGACTCTTGCTAATGGCTTCCTTCGGAGTGACCGGGGCCGACGCTTGATCCTGGGTCTGTGATTGCTGCGGAGCAGGTTGCTGCGGCTGCGTGGCTGCGCCCGTGTTCTGGGGTAGCCCTGCCATTCCAAAGCTCACGTTTTGAAGTAGCGGCATACCTTGCAGCTTGATGGAATTCTTGCGGAACTCCTCCATCGCCTGGCCCATCTGTGAGTTCATGCCCATCGGGTTCCCCATCGCGCCGGGCAACCAGTCGAGTTCCTTAGCCATGCGCATGTAAAACTGACGGAGTTCGTCGTATCCGGGAACGGAAGGCGCCAGCCACGAATCAGAGTTCATGGACATGGTTGCACTCTGCATTTGCTGTTGCACTTTGGGGTCGTTAGACTGGATTTCCATGTCCATCCGCCATTTCACTTCTTTGGTGGGCAGATTCAAGATGGTGCGGGTGGCGCCGGTCTCCTGCGATTGCATTTTGGGCACGATCTTGTAATCAGCCGCTTCCGGATGCTTGGCTGCGGCCTTGGCTTGTTCTTCTTTTGCGCGCGCCTGGGCACGCTCGAGCGCCGCTTTGAATTCCTCGAAAGTCATGGTGGAATAGGTTTTCTTTGCGGGATCGATGCGAATGAAGCGGCGCCCATCCAGATCAATGATCTCGACAGTACCGTCCGAGTGCTCCTGACGCAGCCGGTTGCCTTTCAGCGACATGGTCGAGACCTGCGGATCGGTGAGCTGGCGGGCGTTCTTGCTGAAAACGCCGAGCGTTTTCGTCATGCTCACGATTGAGCCGCCAGTAATCTTGCTCTGTTGCGTATATTTGAAATCGGCGCGGCTCAAACCGCACATTGCCAGCAACGTAAGCGGCAGACATCTCGTAAATCGCATATACAGCCCCCGAGTTTGTGTCGTGTAAACGGATTCCGGCAGATTTTAGACCTTGTTCGCTTGATAGGCTAGAGCTGAACCTGGCTAGAGTTTTACTGCCGTGCTACGGCGGAAACGGTTTGCCGTTGCGAGTACCTAGCATACACTTCTTGCGCACTTCTCACTGCGGCGCCGTACTCCACCGGCTTGGTAGTCACGTCGGACAACACGTGCTCGAGAGCGCCGAGCACTCCAATGGTATCGAGATAATCGTAGTAACCCAGGTGGGCGATACGAAAGAGTTGGCCCTTCATCTCTCCCTGGCCGTTTGCTACCACGGCGCCGAACGATTCGCGGAATTCCTTGACGATGGCACCGGAGTCGAGTCCAACTGGCGATTGAATCGCCGTCAGCGCTGTTGCGGGGCAAGAGGGAGCGAACAACTTCAGCCCTAGAGCCTGGGCGCCGGCGCGTGTCATCTCAGCCGCTAGCTCTGCATTGTTGATCAATGCTTCCCTTCCGGCCGCCAGATCGCCCTCGCCCATCTCACGGACATACTCGAGCGCGGCACCCAACGCCGCGAATAAGGATGTGGCGGGCGTGAACGCCGACTCACCTTTCGCGGCCGCTTTCCGCTCTTTTCGAAGATCGAAGTAGTAGCGCGGCGCCTTGGCCGTTTCCATGCGCTTCCAGGCACTTTCACTCACCGCACAGTACGCGAGGCCGGGCGGAATCATCAACGCCTTCTGCGAACCGCCGATGATGATATCGAGACCCCAGCCGTCCACATCGAATGGCGTAGTTCCCAACCCCGTGATGGCGTCAACCACCAGCAGCGTGTCTCCCGCGGATCGCACCAGCTTGGCGATGGACTTCACGTCGTGCCGTGCGCCGGTCGAGCTTTCGGTAGACTGCACGAAAACCGCGCGCACATCGGGCTTGAGCTTGTGGCGGAGTTCGTCGAGCGAAAAAGTTTCGCCGTAGGGCACGCTGAGCACTTCGACGCTACAACCGAAAGCTTTGGCCAGATCGCGCCAGCGCTCTCCAAATTTTCCCGCGGTTAGCACCAGTACCTTGTCACCCGGAGAGGTCAGGTTGGAAATCGAGGCTTCCATAACGCCGGAACCGGAACAGGAGAGTACAAGGACGTCATTTTTCGTTCCGATGAAGTCTTTCACGTCCGCCAGCACGCGTGAAAAAAGGTCGCGGAAACTGGCGGTGCGGTGATGCATCGCGAACGATGCCATAGCAGTCTGCGCGGCGGGCAGCAGCGGGGTTGGGCCGGGAGTGAACAGGCGGTTCTTACGCAGCATAGGAATCGGTGCCTTATATGAAGGCATAGTTAGTTTATCGCGGAAGGTGGGTTTCAGGCTTGGCAGCGGGCTAGTTCCCAGTGTGATTGAGGCCTGTCAATATCTCAGAAATGCCAGCTAGCTCGTTTCCGACAATCCCGAGAGGCGCCGGATGCCCTCAGCCGAAGCATTACAGCATTCGGACATCTTTGCGAATGGTCAAGCACTTTCGTAATCTCCTCTTGTTTTTGATTGCGTAACATACTTGCCTTCGCATGGCAGACCTCCCCCAAGCCGTAGCGTCGCGACGCGCTACCCGAGCACATCTCGCAAACCCCACTCCTGCTGTTCTTCGATTCCCGGATGGGAACCGCGTGACAGGCAACCTGCAGGTTATTTCTATAGCTGGCGGCTTGCTCCGTTTGTCTCAACCTCTGAATCCGAACACCCAAGCGAGTTTGATGTTCCTCAGTGACGGGGGACCGGTGCTCGGGAAGGCAGAAATGTTAAGTCCGGTGTCTTGGACCGAGCAGCCATTTCGGTTCGTTGCTCTCGATCAAAACAATCAGCGCAATTTACAGCTTGGGATTCAGGCGCACTTAAGCCAGAACTCCGATGAAGAACAATGGATTGCAAAGTATCGATCCACGCTGGTTCATAGGGCGCCGCCACCAAAAGAAGCCTTGAAGATCGTGCTTGGATCAATTGCATTTGGAGTCCTGGTTGTAGTCAGCGCGGCACAATTTTTTCATTTCCAGTTACTGAAATGATCGCGTCTCACACAAATACCCGGCGCTGGCAACGTTATCCGGTGGATTTGCCAGTCCGCATCCTTCCCTGCAGCCGGCTTCCCGCGATTGCGGTCACTGGCCGAGGTACTGAATTAAGTCAGTGCGGGATGGCCCTGTATGCCGGAGTTGACCTGGAGCCCGATGATCTCATGGAGGTTGAATTCCTGATTCCGGATTCTTTAAGAGTTATGGCAATCGTTCGCAATCGTGATGGCTATTATTTCGGGTTGGAATTCCTGGTGAAATTGCCTGGGCAGGCTAGCGATTAGCCGAGGAATCCGGTCCCAAGCGGACCAGGATTTCATCCGCAATTGAACTTCATCGCCCCTAAACTCTCACCGTCTATAATCCTGTCCATGGCCCTCATCGAACAAATTCAAAAAGACATAACCTCCGCAATGAAGGCGCGCGCGGAGCAGCGGCTCTCGACCCTGCGCATGGTCAAGACCGCCCTCAAGAATCGTGAGATCGAGAAGATGTCGCCGCTTGACGACAAAGAAGCACAGCAAGTCCTGAACACGCTGATCAAGCAGCGCAAGGATTCGATCGAACAATTTACTAAGGGTGGCCGACAGGAGATGGCCGACAAAGAAGCCGCGGAGATCACGCTGATCGAGTCCTACATGCCGAAGGCCGCAGGCGAGGGCGAGATTGTAGCCGGTGTAAAGGCGGTTATCGCGGAGATGGGCTCGCCGACGATGAAGGATATGGGCGCAGTCATGAAGAATGCTATGGCCCGCTTCGCCGCGGGAGGCATACGCGTGGACGGCAAGCAGGTGAGTGAGATTGTGAAGCGGGAGTTGGGAGGGAAGTAGAAAAAGGGCACGTGACCGGTACTCGTGCACGAAGTTGAGACGTGAATTTTGAGTGCTTTTACTTACTCCTCTGCAGCTCGCGATAGGCTTCGCTTTTCGAGATGCCCATCTCCTTGGCGATTTTCTTCAAGGCGCCTTTTTCATCCAGTTTTTCTTCGGACATGATTTGACCCACACGCTGGCGAACCGTTATGCGCGGGGCCGCTGGCTTCTGAGATGATTCGTCGGCTTTGCCGATCAGCAACGTGATCTCTCCTTTAATCTCCGCCCTGGACTTCAGCGTATTGAGGACGTCGCCGGCATATCCGCGTAGAAACTCCTCATGCAACTTGGTGACTTCGCGAGCGATGACGACGTGACGTTGCGCTCCCAGAATGTCGACAATGTCCTCCAGCGTTTCGGTGACACGGTGCGGTGCTTCATAGAAAACCTGGGTGCGAGGCGAGGACTTGATGTTCTCCAGGGCATCGCGGCGCTGGCCGCGTTTGGCAGGGAGAAAACCGCTGAAGCGGAAGGAATCGGAGGGCAATCCGCTGGCCACCAAGCCCGCCAGGAAAGCTGAGGCACCGGGAATCGGTACGACTGGAACATGATGCCGAATCGCCAGCGAGATTAGCCTGAAGCCGGGATCAGAAATACCGGGCATGCCGGCGTCCGTGACGAGCGCCATACGCGTGCCCTGTTCAAGATCTACGATTAACTCCGCGGCACGTGTCATTTCATTGTGTTCGTGATAACTGATGGTGCGGGTGGTAATGCCGTAATGATTTAGCAGCTTTTGGGTCTGGCGAGTGTCCTCGCAGGCGACAAGGTCAACCTCTTTCATGACGCGCAGGGCACGCAGGGTAATGTCTTCCAGGTTTCCAATCGGGGTGGCGACGAGGTAGAGCGTAGGTCCGGGAGGCAGGGTACCTTGGCTCGCCACGCTCTCGGCTTCAGACTTCATGGCGTGAAGTTTATCATCGCAAGAGTCGACATGAATGGTGTGTACCCTGCGGTAGGCCGCGGTAACGGGCGAATCCGCGCGATTACCCCCGTAAATTGACGGATGAGGGGCCGAACCCTAGAATCAATTTAAGTAAGCAGTGCGATCGCTTTGGGAGTCCAATGCCGCTTTACGAGTACGAATGTAAGAAATGCCATCACCGTTTTGAACGGATCCAGAAATTTTCTGATCGCCACATTAAGAAATGCCCTGATTGCGGCGGACCGGTGGAGCAACTGATTTCGGCGCCGACCGTGCAGTTCAAAGGGTCGGGCTGGTACGTAACTGATTACGCTAAGAAGTCCTCCTCGGCAGGTTCTTCTTCGAACGGCGACTCCAGTGGGAAAAAGGAAGACAAGAAGGAAGGGAAGTCGAAGCCAGATAAGCCGGAAACCTCTTCCAAGTCTGATGGGTCTTCTAAGTCAGAAAGTTCATCGAACTCTGAGAGTTCTTCCAAGTCCGAAAGCTCTTCGAGGAAGAGCGAACGAAAGAACTAGACTCGGTTTCGTCCGAATTCTCTTTCTGCGGCACGGCGTGGCCGGTTAAAGCTTGGTAAGTGCGCGGCGAAGAGATTCCAGAAACCCTTCTCCCGTAGTCTCCAGTCTACGTTCTAAACGTTCTGTGCAGTCGCAATCACTACAAGCCCAAGGTTCAGAACCGTTCTGGTCACGGCAACGGCCGCGGTCATGCGCGTCTTGAACTCGCGTTAAATCAAAATATTGTTCCCAATAAGGGCGCTCTTCCTGGAGAGGAGTCGGGCAATAGCAGACTTCGACCCAGCGGGCGGTTTGGTCCTGGCAGAGCCGAGCGTCCTTCATGTTTCGAAGGTACTCGCCTTCAGCAACTGATCCCTCGCCCAAAGTGCCACTTTCAATTGCACTCAGGAGCGCGGCTTCGCGGCCGGGCTTCACTCGCGCTCGTACCAGATACCGCATATCGACTTTATTTTATCCTGACCGCGGGAAGGAATGTAGTCAGACATGCTTATCGCCATTTCATGTCGTATCCCAAGGCGGACATGATTTGATTCTCGAATTCATATTCGAAAATATTGGTGAAGTTGTCGTCCTGAAATTCCCATGACGCAGCGTACTTTATGCTGACATCAGGAGTAGGCGACTGCGTAGCGGACACTACACGGTTGCGGACAGGCAATCAGGCCCGTAGGGTCAGCGCGGAAATCGCGAGTAGCAGCGAACAGGACGCTGGAGAGGACGTCGGATTCGGCCGCTACCCGAAGTTGATGGGGCAGAGCGGCCAGCGCACGTGCATCGCCCGCACGAATATTTGCGGGAGCGCCATAAAGGAAACGCTGCATGGGATTCATGTCCACTCTTTTGGCAACGCTATTCTGCGCCGTGGTCCAGATAGCCCACAGGTCACTCGTGGAGTGCAGAGTCTCATTTAGGAACCCAACTGGGGGTGCATTGG
>Ga0209805_1000811_pt1 | contig 19147 bp, 19 predicted proteins | sample GraSoiAngelo_148_FD_185905 | JGI IMG/M metagenome (GOLD analysis project Ga0209805, IMG submission 185905) | Grasslands soil microbial communities from the Angelo Coastal Reserve, California, USA - 14_1009_09_20cm (SPAdes) (version 2) | ecosystem: Environmental > Terrestrial > Soil > Grasslands ... | reverse complement strand
GGGGTGTTCGTCTGCACCTCACCGGCCCCGGCACCTTCCGGCTGCCCAGCGAACCGCGGCGTGTTCGGAGGAGCTACCCCACCCAAGTCCGTCTGCGGCGGAATGGCCAGAGTCGGCTGCCCTTTGGTGTTAAAAGAACCTGTCGCAATAGGCGCCAATTCATCGTGTTGTTTGACATCAGCATAATAAAAGTCGCCGAAAATCTGCAGCTCATCACCACAGATCTTGTCGCTGAAGGCCGCATAACCACCCCATCGCTCCTGTTCGGGATAGGAACTGGAGAAAAGGTTAAAGTTAAAGCCAGGCAGTGGGGCAGGGGCTGGCGCCCTGATCCTACCAGCGTTGTAGAGGTAGGTGTTCGCTGGAGCCAGACCGTTCGTACCGCTGGGGGCACCGGCAAATTCCAGAAGACTCGTCCCAGGCACAGCCGTGCCACCCGCGGCGGCCGCAACTGCCTTACTCACATTGAGGTTCCAGGGGCTGGCATTGGAGCTCAGGAATGGCGGGGTGCGCGAGTTGGCATAATCTCCGTTAAACGTGTCGTTATGGTGGAAGTAAAAGATGTCACCGGTAATGGATATCTTGTCATCCCCAACACCAAAGAGAACGTCCGCCTTATAAGCACCGGCGTCCTTGGGTATGGTGTTGCCATAATATTCCGACACCTGGACCCCTCGGAAATCTTTCCACAGCTTGATATTGACCACCCCAGCCACGGCGTCCGCGCCGTACACTGCCGAAGCGCCCGACTTCAAAATTTCGATGCTCTCAACCGCCGACATCGGGATGGTATTGATATCGACAAAGGTGCCTCCGAGCACTCTAGTAACACGGCGTCCATCCAGCAAAACCAAGCTGGCTCCTGGATCCAATCCGCGCAGCGCCACCGAAGTAAACCCGACCGGGCCACCCTGGCTCGTGCCGTTGTTGGCGACCGGAATACTGTTTGAATTGTTTATGGGCTGATCTTTCAGCAACTGTTCGACGCTGATTGCGCCCGTTTTCTCGATGTAATCGCGGTTTAGATTCGTGACCGGGTTCGGACCCACTTCTTCTGCCGTTGGAATATTGGAACCGGTTACGATGACACGCTCGGCGGCGGCGCCGCGGGTGCCTGCGCAAACGCGGTTGAACTAACGAACATCAATACGCCGATGATAGCGACATGTTGCCCGAATGATTTGCTAAACCAGGTGGTTCTCATATCTGTTTCTCCTGTACTTTGGTTAGGGTTATGGCAGATTAGTTTGTGCCAATTGGGAGCAACAGTAAGTCCAGTGAGTAACTGGCGTTAGGACATAAATCCGACACTTCGAGCCACTGCTACTAGCTGCTGGTGTAGTTCCCCAGGTGCCGGAGCTAGCATGACAACACAAAGAGTATTGCGTTCAATCACCTTGCATGGACGGGCAGTTCTTTGGCTTTAGCTATTTGGTCGCGATCTGCAACGTAATTGCCAATAGTGTGCTAAATCGTTAAGAACGCAGACTCGCAGTGTATGTCCGCGTGAAAGCATTAAATAAGGTAAACACCCATCAGGCGATATTTCAGCGCGCGCACGATCCAGATGATCTGTTCCGCATACAAACTCGGAAACTAGGCGTGAGCTAGCGTTAGCTGCGCCGGTTGCCACTCGAATGGTTCTTTTTCTGATCCGATTCCGAGCCGCGCCCGATAAGCGCTCGGCCGCATACCTACATGCCGTTCGAAGGCTCGACTGAATGCGTCTGCGCTCTTGAACCCAACGGAGACCGCGACGTTATCGATGGTATTGCGTGGAATGAGCAGCCGCCTTTGTGCCTCAGTGATGCGAGCACGACACACAAATTCAGCGGGGGTTTTCCCAAAGACATTCGTGAAAACGCGAGTAAAATTCCGCGGCGACATGCACGCTCGCTGCGACAGCGTTTCTATAGAAAGGTCCTGGCTCAAATTGCACAAGATCCAGGCAGCGAGGTCCGCAAATCGATCCACTGATTGGAGCTGGAATTGCAGCGGCTCGGAATATTGCTCCTGAGCGCCGGGTCGTTTGAGGTGAACAATCAGATCACGAGCTAGGCGCAGGGCCACATTGCGTCCGTAATCCTCTTCAATCAGGGCCAGCGAAAAGTCTATCGCCGCTGTGCCGCCGGCACAGGTATAGAAAGGTCCGTCCTTAATAAATAGAATGTTCGGGTTTACCCGAAGCTTGGGAAACCGTAGGGCTACATCCTTTGCAAATCGCCAATGGGTGGTGACCTGGCGTCGGTCAAGCAGGCCAGTGGCGGCCAAAGCATAGATCCCTGTGCCCAGTGCTGCAATGCGTCTGGTGGTAGGAGCTCGATAGTTGAGCCATTTCGCAATCGTTTTACGCATTTTGGGTGCAGGAATGTGATTTTCGCCGGGAACAATGAGCGTGTCGAATGGCGGCGCCCTCTCAAAGTCACACTGGGGTTTGACCAGCAGCCCCGACTCCGTCTCACACGGTTCGGCCGTGAGACCTACGGTGACGACCTGGTAGCACCGACACTGACACGCTCCATACGCGGTGGGAAGCGCCGCGCGGGAAAAAGCCTCCGCGGCCCCGGTCAGGTCCGCCGCGGTCATCTGCTCCAAAACCACGAGACCAACTGTCTTCGGGCTCATGATATAGCAGCTTTATCAAGGGAGAACGCCGCGGTTGTCTCCGATGCCGGTTCGTTCCCTTGCCACCCGCTAAAGGTGTAAATCGCGCCACTCTGGCAATTCTTTCTCAGGCTCACACAATGATAAGCCACAAATCCGACAAAAACGGCTCATGCATTACTTAACTGGACGACGCCATAAGTGAGATTAGTTTGCATTATTTATGGTCGCGGCAGACCCGACTGGAGCGGGCGGTGGGCAGGAATTCAAGGAAGGCGGTCTACCCATCGAGATGACGCGCGAGACTTACGAGTCATTGCGGCGATTGGCAGCGCGTTATCTTAGCGGCGAGCGGCCCGATCATACCTTGCAAGCTACTGCTCTGTTACACGAAGCCCTTTTGCGCGTCTTAAAGCAACCGGAAAGTAGTTGGCGCAACGAGGCGCATATGATTTCATTCGCCGGTCGCGCTATGCGTCGTATCCTGATTAGTTATGGAGTAGCTCGTACGCGCGATAAGAGAGGCGGACGACAACTAGTTAAACTACCTCTTGATGAAGCACTCGACTTCTGCGTTGAAAAAGATATTAATATTATCGCGGTGGATGAAGCGGTCGAAGAGTTGGCACAGATCGATCCACGACAGGCGCAGATTGTTGAACTTAGATTCTTTGCCGGACTTACAATTGAGGAGATTGCCCAGACATTGGCCCTGTCGCCTGCAACCGTAAAACGAGATTGGGCTACGGCGAAGTTATGGTTGCGCGCACGACTGGTTGAGTAGTAGTAATAGAAGAAATGCCAGACGATCCCGCAAGTGTTGTTAATTTAGTGCCATCGCAGTGGCATCGTCTAAAAGAGGTTCTCGCAAATGTTCTGGAGGAGAATTCGCCAGAGCGACGCGCCACCACTCTTCGTGAATCTTGTGCCGACGACACTACGTTGCTGCGCCAAGCTCAGACCCTTCTCGCAGGTGATACCGATACTTTGGAACAATTCGCTGAATTCGCCGCGACACGGCTCCGGAGCGACGAGCCGGATCGGATTGGCGAACGAGTTGGCGCTTACGTAATTGTCAGGCAACTCGGTCGCGGGGGCATGGGAGCAGTTTATCTTGGCAAACGAGCCGACGGACAGTTTGAGAAGCAGGTCGCGATCAAGATACTTAAGCGTGGCACCGATACGGACGAGGTCCTGCGGCGCTTTGCCGTAGAACGTCAGATCCTGGCCCAGCTTGACCATCCAAGTATCACCCGACTACTGGATGCCGGGACAACGCAAGGTGGACTGCCTTATTTTATAATGGATTATGTGGAGGGCGTTCCTATTACGGAGCTCGCTCACAAACAGAACCTATCCCTCGGCGATCGGCTGCATCTTTTTCTAAAGGTATGTTTTGCAGTGGAGTTTGCGCATCGCAATGGTGTCATCCACCGCGATATCAAACCGACAAACATCCTGGTTAAGAGCAATGGTGAACCGAAGCTACTCGATTTCGGTATCGCAAAGATGCTTGGATCGTCAGATGATGACGTAACTAGACCAGCCGAGCGCAGAATTACGCCCACGTACGCAGCTCCGGAGTTATCTCGCTCCGAACCAGTGACCCCGGCTGCTGACGTCTACTCACTCGGACTTGTCTTACTCGAACTAATCACAGAGGAGAATGTCCCCGGCGAACCGCGTGCCAAAACGATTTTGCAGACAAAGCTCCACGACAGCGTCGAACCCGCTCTTGCTGCGATCATCAGGCGCGCCACACAAACTGAGCCGGGAAAACGTTATGCTTCGGCACCCGAATTGCGCAAGGCGCTGGACCAATTCCTCTCCGGTGCAGCCCGACACAAATCGGCAAAACTCTTTCAGGCAGATAGTACGCTGACACATCACTTTCCCTGGTGGCTTATCGCCGCCGTCCTTTTCTTGGTTGTGATCGTCGCTGCCGTTTTGTTACGCGACTATGGGAGCTGGCCTTTCCGCGTGGCCCAGAATCCCCCGCCGCTCACATCCACCTCCTCAATCTCGGACGGAACCCGTTTGATGGCCGTGCTGCCATTTAAGCCGCTCGGACATGACATCAATGACGAGCTGCTCGGACTCGGGATGGCCGACGCGGTCATTGGTCAGATGAGCAAGGTCAAAGGAATTCGAGTCCTGCCAACCAGTGCTGTTTTGAAGTTGAAGCGAGAGGCGGAGGATCCGTTGCTTGCCGCTCGTGCCTTGAAGGCAGATGCTGTTCTGACCGGAACCGTCCAGCGTTCCGGAGACCGTATTCGAATAAGTGTTCAACTTGTCGACGGCCGCACGGGCCGAGCCTTATGGTCGGACAAGTTCGACGAAACTTTCACGAACGTTTTCGCAATTCAGGATTCGATTTCGAGTCAGATCACAAAGGCATTAGCGATCGACCTAACGGCGGATCAGCGTAAGCAGATTACGAAGCGTTACACGAAGAGCACGGAAGCTTACAATGCCTATCTCATGGGCCTTCATTTCTATAACAAACGCTCCAAAGAGGGATTAGAGAGGGCCATCGATTATTTTCGCCAGGCGACACAACTCGACCCCGACTACGCGCTGGCCTACGCGCTCTTGGGAGACTGTTATTGCTTGCAGGAATACTACATGTTTGTCCCTAGAAGTCAGGGAACCAACAACTGCCAGACAGCCGCGGAGCGAGCGCTCTTATTGGACAACTCTGTCGCCGAGGCCCACGTAGCCATGGCGATGGTGCAGTGCGGCCAAGGAGATCGTCGTGCCGGTATGGAATCCTTGCGACGGGCGTTGGAATTAAACCCCAACCTTTCTGTCGCGCATTTGCGTTATGCCTGGGAGCTGACTGATGCAGGCAAACTGTCGGAAGCCGTGTCGGAGATGAAGCGCGCCGCGGAGCTGGATCCGATTTCCGCTACCAACAATACCGCTTTGGGCATCATCCTCATCTTCGATCGGCAGCCCGAAGAGGCGTTGCATTACTGTTCCCGGGCTAGTGAGCTCGAGCCCGATAATCCTGCAATACAAGAGAATATCGCAATCGCATATCTTCTCAACGGTATGTACGATTCAGCGATCAAGGCTTACCGCAGGCGGATCGAACTTGCGCCGGATGAAAAGGGCAAAGGCCTCGCTTGGATTGCAGAATCCTTGTACCGCGCAAACCGCAGAGGAGAGGCTGATGCACTCATGCCAGAAGTCTTGCGCCTAGCTGCTATCGGCGAGGTCGACGCCTTTTCCATTACCGGGATCTACACCGCGGCTGGGCAACTGGATCAGGCCTTCGAATGGTTTGATAAGGCACTCGCAGATAGCATGCTGGCGGCGCGCTTCATTCGTTACGGACCTGAATTGGACCCGTTGCGGGCAGATCCGAGATTCGTTGAGCTATTGCGCAAGCATGGGCGACACAAGTTGGCGGACGAATTGTCCGGCTATTGAATTGCAAACCATTCAACCTTACAACCGAGATAATGTGCGCGATGGCTGGTTTCGAACCAGTGACCCCTAGCATAAGGTGCCATGGTGTTCTGTAATGCGGGCGTGCGATTTCAAACTCGTGTACGGCGGAACGCGAAGCTGGTTTCCGGCTTCACCGCTTTGCCGTCTATCTCCAGCAGCGGATACACGAGAAAGTTAATCGGACCACTGGCTGGTGCCGGATCAACAATCAGGTCGCGTCCTTTCGTCAGCTCGAAGCGATTCGCCGGATTGTGGCCGAAATAATAATCGGCCAGCGGCGGATTTTTCCATGCTTCACTGATATCGACCGGGACCCAGCGTCCGCCGGCGAAGAATTCGGCCCAGCAATGGTAGCCTTCGATTGCGCCCTCGCTTTTGTCCGCCGGGATTGTTGCGCCGATTGCGAAGCGCGCCGGAATCCCCACGGCGCGCACCAAGGCAATAAAGTAAGCATGAAAGTCGGTGCAATTACCGGTCCGCGCGTTGCAGGCAAACATCGCGTCACCACGTCCCCAGCCGGTGCCGGATTTGTCGTAGCGCATTCGTCCGAGCACATGATGGTACAGCGTTTTTGCGCGCTCGATGTCATCGGCTTTTCCGGTGATAGCTTGCTCCGCAATTGTTTTGAAAGTTTGGTTGAACGGGACCAACTTTTCTGGGCTGAGATAGCGCGTCACGTTCGTTTCACTCGCAAGATAAGCGCTCTTCTCTTTTCGCAGTACGCGGTAGCGCAACTCGATGATTTTACCGCTGTCCTCCGCGCGGGGATTAAGCACACAAATATCGTTACCGTAATCGCGGTCTTGCACTTTCTCCCATTTGATTGGGATGCTGCATTCATCGACACGCACGGTTTGAAAAGCGTCCGTTTTTGCGAGGGGCATCCAAAGGCGCGCCTCCCCATCGATCGACGGCAGCTTTACCCGGTAAACGAATTCAAACTCGTCGGAGCCGGTAATGATAGTGGCCTGATCACCAACAAAGACTGGCAGCGCTCCAACAAAAGCGAATGCCAGCGCCAGCGACGGGTGAATCATGTGAGTTCTTCGCCGTTACGATTTGAGACTTTCTTCCAAACGCCGCCTTCTTCCTTCCAATTGTAAAGCGGCTTGCCATTCACCTTGTGCACGGACGTTTCCGTGACCTTCATGGCGCCTGGCTTTCCCGTCATAAAAAAATCGATGTCGTAAGTCGTGTTGTCGGCAGCTTGCATATCGACGCAAGCGAAATATTTGCCGTTTCCGAGACTGGCGACTCGATCGTCATGCACTTTAATCAAATCGAGTGCGAGATCCTTGCCCTTATATTCAGTGTGAAATTTTTTGTCGTTCGATTTTTTGCTCTTCCTCGCGATGTCCTTTTTGATTCCAACGGAGATGTCAGCCGGGCTTACTTTATTCTCGGCCACTTGCTGCGATTGTGCGGCTGATCGTTGCTGATTTGTCGGCAGTTGTGACATTTGCGTAGTTTGTGGGAGGCTGTGCGGATGTTCTGCCGCAATGAGGGGTGATAGTGCGGGCGTGAGCATGAACGCGACAGAAAGTGCGATGATGACTCGTGTGATCATAGGATTAGGTTGGATGTTTGGAGTTTATTTGAATGTTTCGAAGCTTTAACCACTGTTTTTATTCCGCCCGGACAACTTTGCAATCTTGTAAGCGGGCCGACGCGTAGCCGCGACAGACTGCCACACCGATGGTAGGGAGCGTAGAGTTATGATGGTGCGCGATACTGGGTTCGAACCAGTGACCCCTACCGTGTCAAGGTAGTGCTCTACCACTGAGCTAACCGCGCAGATTTTCCAAGGAATCAGTGATCCGCCGTCGTCTCTTGGCGGAACTGCGGCGTGAAGGCTAAGTGAATCAATGATTGATAGCGAGTCAAGATCGACGCTACGGATTGCGTTTGACCGGATAAATCGATTAGTCTCGCTCGAGCCTGTGAGAACCTCGCCCGTCGCCATTGTCTTTTTTGTCATCGCTGCTTTTCTCGGCGCGCTCGGGCAGTTCTATTATAAATCCGGCGCGGAAAAGGCCGGTAACACTCTCGCAAGTTACATTTTCAACGCACGGCTTCTCGGCGGCGTAATTTGCTACATCGCAGTGATGGTGCTTTTCGTAGCGGCGTTTAAGCGCGGCGGAGCTCTCACGGTCCTCTATCCGATTTACGCCAGCACTTTCATTTTTGCCGCGATCATCGCCTGGTTCGCCTACGGCATACCAATCCGCCCCGTGCACTTCACGGGCTTTGCCCTGTTGATTGCCGGAATGTACCTGCTCGGACGTTGATGGACTCCTATCAAATCGGCGATCGCCGGCCGCTCGCATCGCGCGGTTGGAAAATATCAGAGAAGGTCGCACGCTGGCTGGCGCGCCGCGGCGCCACGCCGAATACGATTTCCATCCTCGGAATGATCTGCGGAATCCTTGCCGGGACCATGTTTGCTCTGACATCCGGCGCCACTTATCCGTGGTTCCTTTGGATCTTCGGTGCCGTCTTCGTCCAGTTGCGACTCCTGGCAAACCTTTATGACGGCATGGTCGCAGTTCTGCGTGAGACTGCGTCGCCGGTGGGCGAGTTGTTCAACGAAGTTCCCGATCGAGTGAGCGACGCGGCAACGTTAATCGGTTTTGGTTACGCCACCGGCTCCGATTCGGTGCTCGGTTTTGTCGCGATCATCTTTGCCATCTTTCTCGCTTACTTGCGGGCACAGGGGAAAGTCGCCGGTGCGCATCAGGAGTTTTGCGGACCGATGGCGAAACAACAACGCATGGCGACGGTCACCATCGCCGCGATTGTTTGTGCGGTTGTTCCAGGCGCGAGCGACTGGCAGATTCCTATGTTCGCCCTCTGGGTAATCATCGCCGGCTGCATCGTGACAATCATTCGCCGACTGCAACGAATTACGACAACGCTTCGGCGTCAATAAGATGAACCCTGCGACACGGGAGCGGTTATTTGGATTTCGGCACGCCTTCGATTCACCGGTGACACTGTGGATCACGATCGCCGTGATCGCCGCGCTTCTCATTGCAGCGATCATCATTTGGTTGCTACGTGCGGCTGGACGCACCAGCGACAAGCTCCACGATGAGCTGGTAAAGCGGGTCGTTTCCTGGGCGGTGATGACGCCGTTGCTGCTCGGACCGGTCCTGCTCGGCGCAGCGTGGACAATTCTGGCCGTCGCGATTCTAAGCATTCTTTGCTATCGCGAGTTCGCCCGCGCCACCGGCTTTTTCCGGCACCGCTCACTCAGCATCGTAGTCGTACTCGGCATTATCGCGACCACCTTTGCCATCGCCGATCATTGGTACGGATTCTTTGTCGCAATCCCACCGCTGACCATGGTGCTGCTGGCAATCGTTGCGATCCTCCGCGACGAACCCCACGGTTACACACAGCGCGTCAGCCTCGGGGTGATCAGCTTTTTATTGTTCGGCCATTGTCTCGGCCACCTTGGTTATATGGCGAACGATGCCGATTTTCGTCCGATCGTGATGCTGATCATTTTGACAGTCGAATTGAATGACGTCTTTGCTTACATCACCGGCAAAACTTTCGGGCACCGCAAAATCACGCCGCAGACGAGCCCGAACAAAACGCTCGGTGGGGCGCTGGGCGCACTGATCCTGACGACCACGCTGGTCTCGATCGTCGGTCATTTTGTTTTCGCCGGTTCGGGCGTCGACACGCCGATAAAATTGATTGGGCTCGGATTGATTGTCAGTGTCGCGGGACAATTTGGTGATCTGATGGTCTCGTCGATCAAGCGCGATATCGGGATCAAGGACATGGGAGTCACAATTCCCGGTCACGGCGGATTGCTCGATCGGTTCGATAGCATATTACTGGTCGCGCCTGCAGTGTTTCATTACATCGGACTTTTCCGTGGGTTTGGGGTGGATCAGCCGGTGCGAATTTTTACCGGCGGAGGTTAAGAAATGGAAGAGTGGCGCTTCGAATCCGCGCATGATTTCGGATTAAGTGCCGAACAGCGGCGGCTAAGTTTGCGCCGCGAAGTCGGGCTGGAGAGCGCGATTTCGTGTTTTCTTTGGCGATCGATCACACGCGTCTATCTTGCCATCGCACATCGCTTAGAAATTCGCGGCCGCGAAAATTTGCCGGCGCACGCTCCGTTTATTCTGGTGGCGAATCATGCGAGTCATCTCGATGCCATCATCCTCGGTGGAATTCTGCCATTGCGATTTGTCGGCGCCGTTTTTCCGATTGCCGCGGGCGACACATTTTTTACGAAACGGGCATCCTCGATTTTCGCGACCGCATTTATGAACGCCTTGCCGATCTGGCGAAAGAATTGCGGCGCGCATTCGCTGGAAGATTTGCGGGAGCGATTGCTGCAAGGCGCATGCATTTACATTTTGTTTCCGGAGGGAACACGCTCTCGCACGGGCGAGATGGCGCCGTTCAGGCCCGGGCTTGGGCGACTGGTCGCGGGAACGAACATCCCGATCGTGCCTTGTCATCTAAACGGAACATTTGCGGCTTTGCCGGCCTCGAGAGCGGTGCCACGCTGGAAAAAAATTTTGGTGCGTGTGGGAAAGCCATCGTCATTTGCGGAGACGGCGAATGATCGGGCTGGTTGGCAATCAATTGCAGCAGCGACAGAAAATGCGGTGCGAAGTTTGGAAAATGGGTAGCGCGCATTCTGCGCGCGCGGCCGGACATTCTGTCCGGCTTCTCAAAGAATCGCCCCGAGACGTATCGATATGCGCGGAAATCCGCGCACCACCCGAAGCGCCTTTGGCGCAATTACGCGGCCAATTTGACCGCGTCTTTGTGCCCGAGGATTTTCACGGTTTGTTGAAGCTGCTCGGTTTTGAGCGGCTTCTTCAAGACCGTGATCGGCCCCTTTGCCAGGATGCGATCGAGCATTTCGCTGTCGGGATAACCGGTGATGATGATGATAGGACAATCGGGTTGCTCCCGTTTCACGAAATCGTAAACATCATCGGCCGGACCATCGGGCAACTTTAAATCGAGGAAAACGAGATCGAACCGCTGTTTCTCGAGTGCGGCAATCGCTTCCTTGACGGTCCCGACGACAACGCGACTAAAGCCAATCTTTTTGAGGAAGAGCTTGAATAGATTTTGCAAGCTCTCGTCATCATCGACAACGAGAACAGTCGGTTGGCCCGACTTCTCTTCCTTGAGGATGTCTTTATCGAGTGCGTTCTTTTTAATGCGCCAACGACCACCGATTTGAATGGCGGGCAGCTGTCCGCGCTGCACTAAGTAGTAAACCGTCGGAAGTGGAATTCGGAGGTATTTGGCGGTTTCCTTAACGGTAAGCAGGTTATGCATGAGAAGGTTTCATCACCTTGCGCCTGCTCACGCAAGAATTATTCACGATTTTATGATTATAAACACTAGAATCGAAAGTCAAACTTTTCTTTTCCAGAAGTGCCAAAGCCTCCTGCCCTCAGGGCGCATTACCTGGATAATGACGAGGAAATGCAGATTCCTCCCCTCGAGGACAAGGATTCCGATGAGGAGTGCCGGAACCGTAACCGCTTTCGTTGCTGGACAAGCGAAATGCGGCGGTGAACTATTCGCATTCGCGATGAGCGTTCTTTTTTTCAAGCGCTTCCTGAAGCGGCCCCTGCAAATCGCCTCGATTGTGCCCAGCTCGCAGGCGCTGGTCGAGCGAGTAGCGAGCAAAATTGATTTCGACCGCGCTCGCGTCATCGCTGAGTACGGTCCGGGTGAAGGCGTGCATTCGCGCGCACTCGCACAACAGATGCGGCCGGACGCGCAATTATTATTGTTTGAACTTGATCCCGCATTTTCGCGCGACCTGACCCGGCAGTTCGCTGGCGACTCGCGAGTATGCGTGATCAATGCCAACGCTGCGACCATTCGCTCAGAACTGGCGAAACGTGGTATTTCTCACTGCGACTACATCGTCTCCGGAATTCCATTCAGCATTCTCGAGATTGAAAAAAAACGTAATCTGCTACGCGAAACCCACGACGCCCTCGCCCCCGGCGGCGCCTTCATTATTTATCAGGTGACAAACGAACTGCGCCAGCACGCGATCGATTTTGCGCCTGATTCCGAGTCCGAATATTTCCTGCAAAACATTCCGCCGATGTTTATCACCGTTTTCCGCAAAGGCAGCGAACTGGATGGAAACGGCATGATTGATCCTGCCGAATCGCAGTTCTCGTCCAACTACGCGCGATGAAGAGCGTCGAATCGCGCGTCGAAAAAGATTCGATGGGCGAAATGTCCGTGCCCAAGGACGCACTTCATGGCGCATCGACTCAACGCGCGGTTATAAATTTTCCCATCAGCGGTTATCGTTTCAGCCGGCCGTTCATTCGCGCGCTGGGTCTGATCAAATGGGGCGCGGCCCAGGCCAACCATGATCTCGGGCTGCTCGACGCCCACCGCTCCGCCCTCATCGTGCAGGCCGCGGAAGAAATGGCAGAAGGCAAACTCGATGAACATTTCCCACTCGACATTTTCCAAACCGGCTCAGGCACAAGCACGAACACGAATGCGAACGAGGTGATCGCAAACCGCTGCGCGCGGCTTGCCGGCAAGCCGATTGGCTCGCGCGAGTGGGTGCACCCGAACGATCACGTCAACATGGGACAGTCGAGCAATGACGTCATCCCATCCGCAATTCACGTGAGCGCGGCCGAACAATTGAAAGATTGTCTGCTACCTGCGCTGGCCAAATTATTCGACGCCCTTTCGAGTAAGGCGAAAGAGTTTGATCACATTATTAAGATCGGACGAACGCACCTGATGGACGCGACACCGGTGCGACTCGGTCAGGAATTTGGCGGTTACGCTCAGCAGGTGGCCTATGCCAAGGCGCGCACGGAAAAGGCAATCGAGGTCTTGCGTGAGCTTGCTCTCGGCGGCACCGCGGTGGGCACGGGCTTGAATCGGCATCCGGACTTTCCGGCAAAAGTGATGCGACATCTGCATCAACGCACCGGGATCGAATTTTTTGAAGCGCGCAATCATTTCGAAGCGCAAGGGGCAAAGGACGCGGTTGTGGAAGCAAGCGGTCAGTTAAAAACAATCGCGACCAGTTTATTTAAGATCGCGAACGACATTCGCTGGCTTGGGAGCGGACCACGCTGTGGCATCGGCGAGATTCAATTACCTGCGACCCAGCCGGGCAGCTCGATTATGCCCGGGAAAGTGAACCCGGTCTTGTGCGAATCGATGATGATGGTGTGCGCGCAGGTTTTTGGAAATGACGCCACCATCACTTGGGCGGGAGCGAACGGAAATTTCGAATTGAATGTGATGATGCCGGTGATGGCACATAATATTTTGGAATCGATCCGGCTGCTGGGAAATGTGACCGATGCCTTTACCGAAAAATGCGTGGTTGGGATCGAGGCTGACGAAGAAAGATGTCGCGAACTGGTGGAACTATCCATGGCGATGGTGACGAGCCTGGCGCCAAAGATCGGGTACGATCGCGCGGCTGAGATTGCGAAAGAAAGTGCGCGGACCGGCAAAACGGTGCGGGAACTCTGCCAGGAGAAAAAGATTTTGCCGGAAAAAGAGCTGAACGCGGCTCTCGACCCAGTAGGGATGACCGAGCCGGGCGGGACCGGCTCGGCTGGCGGTTAAGAAAATGCGAGCGAGCCTAGCGGGGGCCAGTCTAATTGTTAGCCTGCTATCGATCTCCTTGCTCGCGGCAGAGAAACCGCTCGACGTTTCTGCGATCGTGCCAAAAACCGAGGCGGAGAAAATTCTGGGCGAACCGGTCCGAAATCCGACTCCGTTGAACGTGAATGGAAAAGACGGTTACTACTCGAAGTGCAATTACTACAGCACAAAATCTGTGCGTTCGCTTCTGTTGCGTGTCCGCCAGGCGAGCGAGGGTAGCGTCGATCCGCAGATCGAGTTTAATCAGGTAACAGGCAACGGCGTCAAATTCCAGACGATTGACGGCCTGGGCGAAAGAGCGGCCATGTTAAACGGCGTTCCGGAAAACGGCCTACCCTCTAACGTGATTATGCTTTACGTGGTGAAAGGAAAATCATTCGTCACCATCGGCGTCAGCGGAATGGCCGATGAGGAAGCAGCGCTAACGAAAGCAAAACAGGTCGCAGAGAAGGTTCTGGCGCAACTCTAGAGCGAGTTACGCCGCTTTCGCGTTGTCTCAAGAATATTTTCGCCTTCTAATGCAGCGTCCCCTCCGCGGGTTTTAGCTGCTACGACGTGGTTGTGTCCGAGGCTCGTGGGTTTTAACATTTTGCGTCATGGTAGCGAACGTTCACGGTCCGCAGTTTTCCGGTGGGGCCAACATCGCTATCAAATGTCCAGCTCATACTTACGAACAAACGGTGGCGTTCTATCGCGATACCCTGGCATTGCCGTTGATCGAAGAGGAGGCGGATGGTTGCATCTTTCAATTCGGACCCAACCGGCTTTGGGTCGATCTGGTGCCAAACTTAAGTCAGCCCGACATTTGGCTGGAGTTAGAAACAAATGACACCGAAGCTGCTGCTTCGTTTTTAAAAGTGAATGGAATTCCGCGTCGCGACGAAGTGGAACAATTACGGGAAGATTTCGATGGTTTTTTCATCTCCGCGCCAAACGGAGTGATCCATCTCGTGATCGGCCACGAAGAGGCGTGAAAGGCTTGCTGATCACGCCCGCGATCAGCGTCCTGGCCTGCTTGCCGACAGCCTTGATCGGCTCCGCGGCCACCAACGTTAACATGGGCAAAGATTGTCTCGCGTACTTCGCGACCGCCAGCGAAGCCGCTGAAATTCTTACGCGCAAAGACGATTTCATCGACCGACTTAGTGCTTTCGATCGTGCGGCCCGAATGAAAACCGAGAGGACCGTTTCGGAGAAGGAGTTTCTGGCGTTTATAAGGGCGAGCGTTTCTTCCTGGACAGATGCGGAGAAAGAGAAAGTCGAGGCGGCAATCGGTAAAATCAGGCCGGCGCTCGAAGCCCTGCCGCTTCCTTTTCCCAAAAGGATCGCCTTGCTGAAGACGATCGGCACTGAGGAAGGACATGCATTCTACACGCGCAATACGGCGATCGTTTTCCCGGAAGGTCAATTAACGGCAGCAAACGCGCCGCCGCTGGAAAAAACGATCGCACATGAGCTATTCCATATTCTGTCACGCGAAAATCCCGCGATGCGAGAGGCGCTCTATCAGGCGATCGGCTTCACTGCTTGCGCCGAAGTCCAGCTCCCGGCGTCATTACAACCGAGAAAAATTACCGATCCGGACGCGCCTCGAAATGACCATTCCATTCGGCTTCGCGTCGATGGAAAGGAGGTTGCCGCGGTTCCCATACTATTCTCCGCCACGGAAAAGTACGACACCCACCGCGGTGGCGAATTTTTCTCTTATCTGCAGTTTCAATTCCTGATTTTGGAAAACGGATCCGGTAGCCTGAGTGCCGGCGAGGTGGTGGGGCCATCGAGAGTCTCCGGTTTTTTTGAACAAGTCGGGCGAAACACGGATTACCTCATTCATCCGGAGGAAATTCTGGCTGAGAATTTCGCCTTGCTGGTTTTGAATGAACAACAGGTAGCGTCACCCGCGATTCTGCAGCGGATTCGGGAGATCCTAATGCGGCGCTAGAAGAAGTGGCAAGCGATTACATCCTGCGCTTGATCGATCAGATCGCGCTGCTGCTGGCCGAGATTTTGCAGCTGCGCAAATTCGGCCGTGCGGGAGAAGCGCAGGAACAAATCTCGAAAGCTTGTCTGAAAAACATCGGCCTGCCATTTGCGCTGGTGAAACGTTCGGCGCCAGAAACGATTTTGGAGATGCTGGCCACCGGCGGGGGCACGCAGCATGTCCGCGCCATCATGCTGGCGGAACTGCTCTTGCAGGATGCTGAACTGTCGGAGTCGGCTGGGCAGAAACGCGAAGCGCTAATCAGCCGTGCTCAGGCGCGAGCGTTCATCGCGCACAACCTCGGACAGCTATCACCAGAAGACCAAACCATCTACCGGGCCAAGCTCGACGCCTTGAGTCACTCAGACGTGCCGTCCAAAGATCGTTAGGTCACGGGGGGTTCGATCAACGCGCGCGACGTCGGGTAGGCAGCCCCAGCGTTCGAAACCGGCAGCGTGGAAGAGCGCGATACTGGGCTCGTTGTGCCTGAAAATTAAGCCGACCAGGGAATGCATTCCCAGCTGCGGGCCTCGCCCAATCGCTTGCTGCAATAGTTTTCGGCCAATACCGCGGCGCCGGAATTTTTCATGGACGTAAACGCTGACCTCAACGGTGCCGCGATAGGCGCAGCGCGGGAGAAATTCCCGAAAGCTAAGCCAACCGGCAACGGCGCCGTCCCGTTCTGCTACCCAGATGGGGTATTGTGCCGGGGAATGCGCACGAAACCATTTGCGGCGGCCTTCGGCCGTGACCGGTTCCAGTTGCGCCGTGGAGATGCGCGTGGCTATGGCAGCATTCTGAATTTCAACGATCGCCGGAAGATCGGCTTCGATGGCATCGCGAAGAACGATGTCTTCTGTAGCGGCGGTCTGTGACCGCCGCGGAGTACTGCTCTTGTCGACCAGGCCGGCAGTCATAGACCGCCGCTATAGAAGAGAGCGCCCTCAAATGTCGGCTGAAAATCGTCGCGTGAAGTTTCACCGATATGAAATCGTGGGCTAATGACGTTTTGCAGTGCGCAATATATTTTCAGATCGGCGCGACCATTCCGCTGCAGTTGTGCGCGAACCGCGCCAGCGGCCAGTTCCGGGGTATTGCAATCGCGGGACAGATGGCCGAGCACGACCCGCTCAATTTTTCCAGGCAACAATTGCTCGAGAACGCCGGCCGCAGCGGCATTGGAAAGATGGCCATGTCGCGACATGATCCGTTGCTTCACCGGCCAGGGCCGATGCGGATCGTTCTGCAAGAGTTTCTCGTCATGATTCGTTTCGATAACGAGCGCATGCACCTCGCGCAGACGTTCGATCAACATTTTTGTCGGATAACCAAGATCAGTGATGAAACCGAGGCCACGATTACCGGCATGAAACGCGTAACCGACTGGCTCTACCGCGTCGTGCGGGACGGGAAAACTTTGCACCAAGATATCGCAGATGGTGAACTCGGTGCCGGTGCGAAAAATTCGCCAGTTTTTGTATTCGCTTAGACCGAAGCAGCGGATCGCTTCCGCAGTTTGCGCATTGCAATAAATCGGAATGGCAAACTTTCGGCAGAGCACTTCCAGCCCGCAGACGTGATCACCGTGTTCATGCGTTAGAAGCAGCCCGTCGAGTTGTTCGGGCACGACGCCGCATTGTTCCAGCCGGACGATGATCTGGCGCGCGCTCAGTCCGCCATCGATCAAAATGCGGCCATGATGGGTGGAAACGAGAGCACTGTTCCCGGCGCTGCCGCTGCCGAGCATGGTCAAGCTGAACACGGCTGATCTTTAGCGGAACGAAATTGTAAAATCAATGGAGGGATACGGAAATACGCTCATGTCTTGGATATTCCGGCTCGTGCGCAATGAAGAATGATGCGGGCAAACGGAATCGGGATGAATAATTTTGAGTTTTCCTGCTCTTCGTAGCGCTCAATGGTGTTGTGACCGACCTTCGACCGAACGCGTTGATACATTTGAGTTTCGATCGTAATTACCTCGCCCTGGCGCTTCGCGACGGCCTGGACCCGCATGACATCGCTGGCTCGCATTCTGGCGTTGACGAAATTGTAAGTGCTCCAGCTCGCGGCCGCGAGTGAAGCGGCCGATTTCCACTTGCCCTTGGGATGCTCGTCCAGAAGCTGAACGGCGACGACTTTTCTGGCGACGTCTGTCACCAGATAAAAACGGTTAAAGTGTCCCTCGAAGGCGCCATCGTATCCTATATAGTACATGGAGTTTTTCGGAAAACCGGGCGTTACCAACGGAACCCTTGAGGGAACGGCGTGGGCCAGACCGAGCGCCGCGACCGCTTGTTCGGAATCCATCAAGTAATTGACGTCATTGTAGATCTTTGTGCCGGCACCGCTGAGATCGACCGCTTCGGTACAATGAGGCGAGAGAAGCAACTGCACTTCTCGCATGGTGATATCGCCGCCTTGCATTCGGGAATCGTAGCCCGGTTGGAGCGAGACTTGTGATTGCGAAGCGGGAGTTGGGGATGGCTGTGAGGCGGGCTGCCTCGAGATAATCGCCGTGGTCGGGGCAACACTGGCATCCGCCGGCTCGCTCGTGGAATTCTCAAAGCGAGCGGCTGCAATCGGGATTGTCTCTATCTCGCCCATATAATTGACGCGGACAGAACTGGTATCACTTGAGACAACCAGCAGTCTCATTCCGTCCGGTAAAGTGGTTTCGCCGTATGCGATTTTGTCCTTCACTGGCAGGGTCAAGACGACGAAGCCGGCAACAGGTGGCGAGGCGAAAGAATTGGGTTGAGCCGCCGGTGCTGTATCAGCAAAGGGAACCCCAACCGAGCAAAATGCGGCAACGATTGCGGTTAAAATCAGCCCTTCGCGGGCGTTGAACCAACTGAACACGCGTGATGTTTTATCTGACAGGCAAAATCAAATCAATGGAGTAACGCACGGAAGAACGGGCTGGAAGCCCGTTCGCCGAGTCAGGCTAGAAGCCTAACTTCCGGTCGATCCATCAACGCGAAGATGTGCGCTTTCTTTGCGGAATAATCGAGGGAGCGAAATTGGCGGATTTCTTCCAGCCTACGCAGACCATTGAGGGTATCGAGGTATCGGGTATAGCTGGCAGCGAGTTCGCAGCTCTCCAAATAGCGCCCGCGCAAAGTTTCGTCGCGAAAGGCTTCGGGGCATTGGCGCGCGAAAAGATGAAAACGCAGCCAACGGCGATCGGTCCGAGAAACGCGCTGGGTTTTGCGAAAAAAAGCGACGAACAAGAGAAGAACGAGATAAGTATCGACTTGCGCCTGCAACTCAAGGTTGCGGGCAAATTCTTCCGAGGCAATCCCGCGATGGCCATTCTTGAACTGGAGCGCCGCATGCAAGGCGTGATTCAATTCCTCAACGAAAACGATGAGGGAGCGAATATTAGAATCGCTCAATCCGCTGCGCGGGTCATGTCGCTCGAGCTGATCGATGAGCCAGCGTGAA
>Ga0209805_1000809_pt1 | contig 19153 bp, 22 predicted proteins | sample GraSoiAngelo_148_FD_185905 | JGI IMG/M metagenome (GOLD analysis project Ga0209805, IMG submission 185905) | Grasslands soil microbial communities from the Angelo Coastal Reserve, California, USA - 14_1009_09_20cm (SPAdes) (version 2) | ecosystem: Environmental > Terrestrial > Soil > Grasslands ... | reverse complement strand
ACGGGCTCATCAGCCGCCACTGCATCAACGCGGCCACGCCGACGGCGAGGGCCAGGATGGCTACAGTCGCCAGTAGCTCAACTGGGCGGGTGCCTGCTCGTCGTGCTCCAGGGTCCTCAGAACCGAGGGCGCCGGGGACCTTTGCCAGTTGTCGCGCGCGCGCAGCGATCAATCGATCGAGATCGGGCGCAGGCATCCGATCGAGTTCAGTGAATCGATCCTTGAGATCAATCACAGCGGTTCTCCAAGATTAATCGCAGCCGCTTACGGCCGCGGCTCAAATTAACCCGAACCGCAATGCTGCTGGACCGCAGGATGTCGGCGATCTCATTGATCGGGCGATCGGCATAGTAAAAAAGGATAAGCGTGGCGCGCTGATGCGGCGGGAGCCGCTGCAGAGCCCAGACCAGCTCCTGGTCGACCTCCGTCATCTCGTAGGACCCACCATGACTGAGGCGCACCAAGCTGCGGCGTTCTTGCAGCATTCCCCCTGCGATGCGAAAAACGGCACGCCAGATCCATGCTGCGGGCGACGTTATGGCATCACCCCGAGCCAGGGCTTGCGCGAAAGCCTCGGCCACCGCATCGCTTGCCACGTCGGGATCGTGCGCGAATGCCCATGCTGCTCGCCAGATCCGATCGCCATGCGTACGGTATAGCGCCTCGATCGCACTCCGGTTCGCATCAGCGACCGCAGCTTCCACCAAATGTAAAGGGAGCCCCGGCCAGCGAAAGGTTACATTCGCCCCGGAGCGAGTCCTCCTCCGGATCCGACTATGGCGGCACCTGTCAGCAAAGTCAAGCCGGGTTCAGGGCCGACCGCTAAGTCGGGGATTCGGATTGCAAAGCCGCAGAAAGTCCATTCGGTGACCGTCCTCTAAGCGTCCGCCGAGCGTCCGTTAAGCGTCCGCTGACCGTGCCAACAAGCCAAAGCTCAGGGTTGGTATTCAGATTCAGGTCGAAACTTATCCGGTTGGGGTCGCCATACATCAGTCCTTGTCACAACAACTTAGGGTACTGGTGCCAACCGGTACGAAGTGCTCGATCTCGTTCATTCCTCTAGTCGCCCGATCAGGCTTTCCGGCTATCGCTAACGACCGTCTAATAATGCCGTGATACGTTCCCGTGAAGCTCGCTGACAGAGCGGACAATGCTGGGGAGTCACTTGAAAGCGTGGGTCGCGATCGCGGCAGCAGTCGTCCTGTGCGTTGCTGCAATCATCACCATCTACGGCCCTCTCCATCCGGCAGCAACCACTAGTTCTTCACCCTCCTCCCTATTCGCGCGTGAGAGCGTCCTGCCGTCGCCGGCGCCTCTCAGCACGATGGCGCCGCAGCCCTGGGTTCCCGACTGGGAGAGCGTTTCGGGTGGCGCGTACGCCGTGGCGCCCAATTATGGCCGGACATTCCCTTCCGGCTTCGGGCCGCCCCATGCCGCCTCCCTGGCAGAGCTTGGCACTCGTCCCGGTTGTGATCCGGCGATCAGCGCAGCCGATCCAAGTGGTCCGTGCGGCTGGGGTGTTGTCGTTCGGTGCGACGACAACCCATGGACGCCCGTGTGCAATCAGCGGCTTGGCAATGGAACGACCTGCGGGTTCGGTCTCCAGGACTGCATTGAGGCACAGCTCTCGTGCCGCCTTCCGATCACCGGCGGGTCCACGCTTGGAGGGTTTGTGAGCTTCCCGAAAGGTGAGTTCACGCCCGACCCGAGCTCGAACAAGATCACGATGCGCGGGCCCGCTCACCACCCGCCAGGAGTCAGCTATGACCGTGCATACGCTCGCTGGGTGCCAGCCTCCCTGGCGCTAATCTCGTCGAACGGGAGTCACTATGCCTATGTCGATGAAAACTGGGCAGTCCACGACGTTGGGATCGCGGATGGCAGCGATCGCGTGGTGAGCCCTTCCGGGTCGTGGCTCCCGCTGGCCTACGCCGATGCAGGGATCTACGTCGTGCCGTTCGATGCCGAAACCGGACCACGTGCTGGCCTGTGGCTCTTCCGGACGAATGGTTCCAGGGCGGTCAGCCAGTCCGGCTACTGGTCGATCGTAGGCGGCGGCGCTGCATATGGCCACCCGACGCGGAATCCCCTCCTGAGCCCTGACCAGCTAGTCCGCTTGGATCTGGGCAGTGGGACCTCGAGCCTCTGGTTTCGGCGACCGAACGAGTACATCGACGTAATCGGATTCGATGGCTCGGGTCATCCCATCGTTTTTGCCAATGGCCGTCCGCCCGCCGAGGTGGATCTTGTCAGTTACCACGAGCTGTGGCTGGTGACTGGACGGAACACTGGAGTGAACCTCATTTCAGGAGGACTAAATTTTGTTCCGGCATCAATTTCCGATACGCACGGGATCTGGTTATGGTCGAGTCAGGGACTGTATCTTCTTACGGTAATCACGGACTCAGCTCGCATCCCGCATCCGGTGCTTGCCCAGATCGCGTCGCCCAGGGCCCAGCCGGCGGTCGGGACTTGCGCGTAGCCTGCCGTGCGAGGCTTTTACGCAAAGGCAGAAAAGCGCGGAGGTTGCCTCCAGCTTGAGTTCGAAACTTGTCCGGTCAGGGTCGTTGACCTCCCATCTTGGTATTCAGTTGCCGGTGGTACATGTTGAGCAAATTGGTCAACATGGGGATTTCTCCTCTCCGCTTGCTGGCCAACCTCTCAAGCCGGATCAGCCACGCCATAAGACTCGTCTCCCGCTGAGTCATCACAACTTGGTGTGGTGCCGTCGCTTGATCTCGAGCGTCGCGTGCTGCCCCAGCTGGATGAGCAACAGCTCCTGACCACCCTGACCGCCGATGAGGCCGAGCGCGTCACGCATGTAGCGCTCCCAGGGGTGCTGCTGCATGTAACCCTGGCCGCCATGGAGGTTCATGACCGCCAGGCCGATCTTGATCGCCTGCTCGGCGACGAATTCCTTCGCCGCCGTTGAAACGGGGTCGAAGAACTGGTCCCGCGAGCCGTAGGTTGTCGCTAGTGCATGGTGGACGATCGCCTGCGAGGCCTGGAGCGCGACGAACATCTCGCCTACCGTGCGCTGCACGTTGGGGAACTCGAGGACACTCCCGCCGCCGCGGTGGCGGTCGTCGAGCGCCACCATGCAGGCATCAAAGAGTCCCTGCATGTGGCCAAGCACCGAGCATGCGGTCATCAGGCGGCGGTTGCGGAGGTAGGTGTTCATGGTGCTAAGGGCGTCTGCGCCGACAACCAGGCGGTCCGCCGAGAGGTGGACGCCGTCCAGGCTCAGGCTTCCGAACCCCATCGAGCGCAGGCCCATCGTAGGAAGTGGCTCGACGCGGACACCGTCGTCCCCGCGCTCGACCAGGAAGGCCAGGATGTCGCTGGACTCCTTGTCCTTGGCATAGACGAGGAATGCGTCGGCGAAGACCGCAGCGCCGATGAACGGCTTGTTCCCGTCGAGCCGCCAGCCGCCACCGACCTCACATGCGGTCGTCAGGTAGTCGAACGGGTCGCGGCTCTCGTAGGCCGCCGGGGGACAGACGAAGAGGCCGGCCGCCATCGGGGTTGCGTAACGTTCGGCCAGCTCCGCCCGTCCGGTTGCTAACAGCAATTCGGCAACGCCCGCGTTCACATCGATCACCGACGCAAGACCGGTGTCGCGGGAGAGGCGCGACACCTCTTCCAGGACGATCCCCCACTCGAACTTGTCCCGCCCCTCGCCTCCAATGGCGGGCGGAAGCGAAAAGCCCAGCAGGCCGAGCCGCCCGGCTTCAGCGAGCAGCGCCTGCGGCAGCGGCTCGCCCAGACGGTCCCGCTCGTCGGCGCCAGGATTGACGCGTTCGCGGATAAAACGGCCGAAGCGACGTTCCGCCTCGGCGCCCAACACGGCGATGCGCTCCGTGTCGCGTTCCGCGCCGAGTGCGATCACGCTACCCGTTCCTCGAGGAAGGACGCCGCCAGCCCCGCAATTGTCTCGCGGCCGGTGAAATCGGTGAGGAACAGGCTCACACCTAAACGATCTTCGATGTCGATCGCCAGCTCGACCGCGGTCAGCGAGTCCATGCCGAGTTCTTTGATCGAGGCGTTCGGATTTACCTCGGCTGGATCCATGCCAAGAAAGCCCGCGAACGCTTGCTGCAACTGGGCGATCAGCTCGGCCAATGTCAAGGTGTTCATTGGGCCAGCTCGAAAGGGAGGATCGAGAACAGCTCGGCTCGGTCGAGCTGACCGTACATCCAGGCGTACACCGGTCCGTCCAAGTCGGCGCCGGCTGGAGCGGAATCGCCGCCCGCGAGCCTTTCCAGGGAGAGGGCCAGCCACTCGCCGCCAGCGGCCTCGAGCGCGAGCACGTAGCGGCTGCTCCGCCAGACCTGCAGGCAGCAAGCCGCCGCATGCAAGACGCAGTGCCGACGCGCCAGCGAGAGGTCGGTCGGCGTGGAGATCGTCGCCAGGCTTCTACGCAGCGCCGTTGCCTGGTCCCGAAGCGCGCGCAGTGCGGCAGCGGCTCGAGGCCCGGCCTGCATGATCTCCTCCGAGTTGTCGAGCTGCCCGAACCAGTGCTCGACTAACTCATCACCGCCGGGATCGGCGATGCGTAGGCCGGTGCTCGACGGGTCCCATGCCGGCGCCGGTATACCCAGGTCGCAGAGCCGGTCCAGCTCGACCCGCTCGCCATCGCGACGCCCGATGCGCATGAGCTGGGCGAGTTGGGACGCGATCATGGAAAGCTGGACCAGCTGCGTCCCCTCGAAGATGCTGGTGATCACGATATCCCTGGCGATCTTCTGGAAGATGCCGTCGCCGACGCCCTCCCGTAGATAGGAGCGGGCGCTGAGTACGACGGACGCGTCACGCACGACCCGTTCGCTCAGGTTCGGGACCAGGTACTTCGTGACCGCCGCCCACAACGACGCCCGTCGCGGCGCCAGTGTCAATGCGCGGGCCGTAATCACGGTCACGCACTCCGCGATCAGGATGTCGATGAAGGAACCCAAGAGCAGGGACCGGACCGCTGGAATATCACGGATCGGTTTCCCGTACAGCCGGCGGTCGCGGCCCCAGCCGAGCGCCAGGCGCAGCGCCGTGTCCGCGGCGCCCAGGGCCATGCCGCCGATCATCGTCCGGGTGTACTGCAGGGTCGTGAACGCCATCTCCATCCCACGACCGGGGCGCCCCAGCAGCGCGCTTGCCGTCAGGGGACAATCGTTGAACGCCATCCCGCCCATGTCGTGGCCGCGAAGCCCGAGCGTTCGGATCTTCGGCAGGCGTCGCAAGGTACCCGCCGGAAGTTGGTCGGGGCGGATGAAAAGCAGGGACAGCGCAGGCTCCATCCGTACCAGTGCGACCACGAACGAGCAGCGGGACGCGTTGCCGATGAGCCACTTCTCGCCTGTCAACAGGTAGCCGCCGTCGGCGGGCTCCGCTCGAGCCGTGCTGGCCAGGAAATCGCTGCCGGCTTCGCGCTCGGAGACGGCGAACGAACCGAACGCGCCGGCGCCGAGCAGCATCTGCGCGACCTGGCCGCGCTGGTCGTCATCGCCCCAGGCCCAAACCGGGATGGCGGCCAGCATGGTGGAGCCAAGTCCGGTCGTCAGCACCTGGTCGCGCCGAGAGACCACGCGGACCAGGGCCAGCAACTCTTCAAAGGATGTCAGACGACCGCCCAACGCTTGGGGGACGAGTTGAGCGTGGACGCCCCAGGTGCGCAGCATTTCGAAGGCCTCAGAAGGCGGCTCCTCCCGCTCGTCATGCCTGACAATTGTGCGGAACGAAATCGGCGCTTCTGGGGAGAAGGGGTCGCCGAGGATCTGCTCCAGGTCTTGGGCAGCGGCGTGGACCGGCCGCACCGCGATCAGTTCCATACGCGACCCGATAGACGGGTAGTGAACTGCTCGATTGCCAGCGCGCGCGGCTCGCCGCCCTCGACACCGACCAGCTCATGCACGAAGACCAGGCACCCCTGCCACTCGTGGGCGGACGAGAGGACGGCGCCCTCATCGAACAAGAAGAAGGGCCGGTTGAAAAGAAGGTCGAGGCGTCGCAACGGCGTGCTCAGAGCGAGGCGGAGCACGGGAATCCTCGAGGACTCGACCCTGACGAGCTGCTCGCGTCCACCGCTGGCGAGCGAGACCGCTTCTGGCCAGTACCACTGGTCGGCGACCTCGCATTGATGGCGATGGATGACGAACGGTGTCATTCCCCGCGCCAGCTCAGTGCCGTCTCGCAGGATAGCGGCGAGCAGTCCGGGCGCGGGAGAGCGATGCGGTCGAACCTCGATTTCATCGGGCCGAAAGGCCTCCATGACCCCAGATCCGAGCCTGGCCGGCGCGCCTGAGAGGGCCGGGTCGCCGTCAAGGCGGAGCGGAACGCAGCACGCCCGCATGCGGGTCGTTATGCCGCGCGCGCTATCGACCTCGACCTCACACTCGAACTGGGTCCCGCCTCCTCGGACGCGCCCCATCACCCTCATCTCGAGGCAATCGGAGTCGAAGTACCTGACGGGTTCATCGAAGATGAGCTGGGCCGTCCAGAGCACAAAGCCGGTCTGGTACTCGGCAACAAGGCGGCGATGGCTGAGCGCGTGCTCGCTGAGCCAGCGCCCCGCCGCATTGAAACCGAGCCGGCAGACCGCCGTTGGTTGCAAACCGAGCGGCGTGAAAAGGCCCGTATCAACCTGCATCTGGTATGCGTCCCACCTCGGCAAGGCTCAACCTCCGGAGACCGCGAGGAGCAGATCGACGGAATCGGCATCGCCAGCGGGACGGGTCAATTGCTCCCGGTTAAGTTGCTCGCCGTTCAGGAAGATCTGGTGCGTCGCTCGAACCCTGCCCTCGCGATCGAACAGCACCGGTTTGAGCGCGAGGTACTCATCGGCCAGCTTAGTCAGGGCCGCCCCGACCGTGGGTGCGGCCACGGTGATGACTCGCCGGTAGTCGGTGAAGCGAAGAAGGGCGCCGCTGACACGAACCATCATTGTTGGGAGAACCTCTTTGGACGCGTATCATTGCCGCCTTGCGGTTCCGGCGTCGACTCGAACGAGATGACCTCGTGGCCCCGCAGCGCCTCGAGAAAGGGCTGAAAGCTTCCGCATACGAAACACCGCACGACTCCACCGTCGATTTCCACCTTGCTGACACCTCGCGCGCGCTCGATGACCCGGGCGGGAGGCGGGCTCACAAAACTGACCTCGACCCGGCGTATCGTCAGCTCCTCAGTCATGGAGATCAAGCTACGCGCCGGGCTGGGCCGGCGAAATCCGTCGAATTACTGATTCAATGCTGATTAGGCGTACGTGGTAGTGGTTTCCTGATCTGATGGCCCGACCGACGCATCGTCCGGGTAACCTGCCGCCTGAGCTGACAAGCTTCGTCGGCCGGCGCGGCGAGTTGGCCGAGCTCAGGAAGAAACTGGCCAGCGCTCGGCTCGTCAGTCTCGTCGGACCCGGCGGGGTCGGCAAGAGCCGCCTGGCGATCCGAGCCGCGACCGATCTTGCGCGTGGCTTCAAAGATGGCTCGTGGCTGGTCCAACTCGCCGAAGTCCGGGACCCTGACCTCGTGCCCAATGCCGTGCTGGCGGCGCTCGACCTTCGTGATCAGGCCGCCACCGAGCCGCCCGCCCTTCTGCTCAGCTACCTTCGGGACAAACGGCTGCTGCTTGTCGTGGACAATTGCGAGCACCTGCTGGGGGCAGCAGGCCAGCTCGTCGGAGAGATCATCCGGGCCGCGCCGGACGTGCGTGTCATCGCCACCAGCCGGGAGCCGCTCTCCGAGCCAGGCGAGCACGTGGTTCCCGTGCCGCCCCTCGAGCTTCCATCAGCCGACCTCAGTCAGCCTCTCGATCGGCTCCGACAGATTGAAGCGGTCATGCTTTTTGTCGAGCGCGCTAACGCGGCTTCGGGGAGATTCGAGCTAACCGCCGGGAACCAAGCTGCCGTCGTCGAGGTCTGTCGCCAGCTCGATGGCGTGCCGCTGGCAATCGAGCTCGCGGCCGTAAGAACACGCGTGCTAACGCCGGAACAGATCCTAGACCGTCTGACCGATCGCTTCGAGCTGTTGACCGGTGGTGGCCGGGCTGCACTGCCGCGTCATCAAACGCTGCGGACCGCCATCGACTGGAGTTACGACCTGCTGGCCCAGGACGAGCAGCGTCTACTGAGCCGGTTGTGCGTCTTTGCCGGAAGGTTCACCCTCGATGATGTCGGCGCCGTTTGCACCCTGGACGGCGAGACCACTGACCAAACGCTGGGCCTGGTCTCCTCGCTGGTAGACAAGTCGCTCGTCATCAAGCAAGAGGCGAAGGGCATTGCCGTGTATCGCCTCCACGAGACGATGCGTGAATACGCCGTGCTGAAACTGCGAGGCGCGGGTGAGGTCGACGCTATGGGGCTGCGTTGTGCCGACTACTACGTGGCGACGTGTCAGCACCGCACCGTCGACGCTCGAGCAAGGCTGCTGGCGTGGCTGGCCTGGATGGACATCGAGATCGACAACATCCGTGCGGTTCTCCGGCATTGCCTGACCAATGGGGACGCACTGCGTGGGCTCGCTCTCGCGAACTCTGTGAGTTGGTACTGGTTTACTCGCGCGACGACCGAAGGTGTCCGGTGGCTGGACCAGCTGATGGCGCTCGATGGCGGCGCTGCTGACACGCGGGCCTGGGCGCTCTTCATCCGGGGCTTCCTCGCGGTGCTGCAGGGGGACCCGATCGTTGCCAGGCCAATGCTTGACCACGCGGTGGCCGCGGGACGACAGACAGGGGATGGCCGTCTGCTGTCGGCTTCCCTGACCATGGGATCGATCGCCGCGAACATGACCGGCGAGCCTGTCGTCGCCAGGCGATTACTCGATGAGGCGCCCCAAGTCACCGTTCCTCTCCGTGACCCCGAAGCTACCTTGGGTTTGCTTCAGGCTCAGGCCTTTAACGCCTTCTTCGCAGGTGAGCTCGCCACGGTGAAAGCCGTGTCGTCCGAAGGCGTTCGCCTTAGCCGGGAAACGGGCGACGTCTACAGGCTTGACGTGATGCTCATGAATCGAGGCCTCGGCGCGCTCTTCGCTGGTGATCTGGTTGAGTCGAAGCCTTTCTTTAAGGAAGCTTTGCAACACGCACGCGAGATCGATGACCGGGTGTCCCAGTTCTATCTACTTGATGTGCTGGGCTGTCACGCTGCTAGCTCCGGGCAGGCCGAGCTTGCGGCGCGGATGCTCGGAGCCGCGGAAACGATGCGGCTGGGCGCCGGCGCGACGCCCATGCAATTCTTGACTCCGCTGCTCGATCAGGCAACTGCGTCGGCGGTCGCGGCGCTCGGACGAGCGAGGTTTGACGCCGAGTTCAGCGCTGGAAGGGGCCTGAGCCGTGACAATGCCGTCCGTCTCGCCCTTGATGAAGCCGCTCCTGATGTCGCGGCGAGCTCCAATCGTGCGGGCCGCGGTCTGCTGGGGAGGCGGGAAATAGAGGTGGCGCAGTTACTCGCCGATGGCCTAACCAACAAACAGATTGGGGTGCGGTTATTCATCTCCGAGAAGACCGTTGCCAGCCACGTCAGCAACATTCTTAATAAACTCGGGTTTAGCTCACGTTCCCAGATAGCCGGATGGATCGGGTCGCCAGACCAGTAGACCAGCTGAATCGAAGCTGAATTGGCTGAGTCGGGATTCGCGGCACTGCATTGCGGTCTCACGATAGCGCAGTCGTTGTGGCGTCATTCCAAGCGGACCCCCGGTAGTCATTAAGGCCAGCCGCGGCGAAAATTGGCGAACAACGGCGAACGCTGATGAACAACACGACATCGGTCTTGAAAGCCACTTGGACGAACGGGCTTACAGTTTTCTGGAGCCCGCTACTGTCTCAAACTTATTTTGAGAAGGACAGGTGGTATTTGCGCCCCCGAATCCGCTCGGGGTGTTGACCACCCATTTTTGTATTCGTTCTGCCTGGTGGTAGATGTTAGCGATTTGATCAACTTCTTAGATTCTCTGCGGATAACAGGACTTGCTGTGCAGGTTCCAGAACCCGGCGATTTGACTTGTTGGCGACGCAGGTCACCAACGTGCGCTGCCTGACGACGCCCTCTTCTAGTACGCGCTCGCCGCTTGAAAACTCGGCTCGACCGGCGAGATGTGCAGGATCGATCCCGGATCTCCTTGCCCGCAGTAATCCATAGGCACGTTGTTCATGAGGGAAACCTGAAGAAACGCCGTGTCATCCGGAGGGATCACCCGCGCCTTGACCGCGTGCATGTAGTCGGAGGTATCGCACCGGTACTTGTTCGTCACGATGTACGCTGACGCCGCCGGCGCGATCTCGACCATGACGGGCGGCGAGGACGTAACCATCTGGTCTCCTCCCCACACGTACTGTAAGGGGAGAATCCGACCGTTCGCATCGATCAAGGAAATCCCGGGATACCCGAACAGGTGGCAGCCCGTCCGCGAGGTATTCGTCAGCACGAGGGGAAGAGTGTGCTGACCGGTCGCCTCGATGGTCGGTCCGCCCCACGCCAGGGTCAACTGTGAGGCGGCGCAACGGCTTGTGTAATGGACCACTGGGCTCTGAAATGCGCCGGGCGAAGTACTCGGGGAGGCGCTCGACGACAGCGTTGCACTGGGCGTCGGGGGCTGGTTAGCGGTCGGGCTGGCTACCGCGACCTGCCCACCTGACGCCAGCGGGGTCGTGCGGCTGGCGGAGGGAGTCCCCGAACAGGCCGCCGCCAGCATGGCAAACAGGAAGGCCGCACACACCGAGCCAAGGCGCCCAGCCATCGCACGGTAGAACGGACCGGACCCGCAGATCATACGCCGCCCGCGATAAAACAAGATGCCTCGAGACCGTCCTACCAGTGGGACGGTCAAAGGATCGGCCTGCGGCAGCCCGGCTGATGATGACCGGGGCGGAGAAGTGTTATAGCTTCGGACGTATGTCTCGGCGCCTTGGAATTCTCACATTCGCCGTTGCTCCTTTCGCTGCAATTAAGCAGGAGTGGAGGTGGGCGGAGGAACTCGGTTTCGACCATGCCTGGATCCCTGATACCTGGAGCATCGAGGGGTTCTTTGACTTTGAGGCATGGACCCTCCTGTCAGCGCTCGCGCAGGCTACGTCCCGCCTACGCGTGGGAACGCTCGTCACAACGATCATCGCCCGCCACCCCGCCCTTATCGCTGCCGAGGCACTGACCGTAGATCAACTCTCCGAGGGTCGGGTCGAGCTCGGCGTTGGAGTTGGGGATCGTCCCGCCGATTGTGATGTCTTTGGGGTTCCCCGGTGGCCTCCCGCTGAGCGGGTAGCGCGCCTGGAAGAGCACCTTATCCTTCTTGATCGACTGCTCCGGGGGGAGTCTGTCACATCTCAGGGCGTTTATTACTCGGTCCGTGGGGCACAGCTCGCCCAGCCGGTTCAGCGTCCGCGGCCGCCGTTGGTCGTGGCTGCCGAAGGCCCGCGCGCGCTTCAACTCGTTGCTCGATATGCCGACGCATGGAGCACAATCGGCGGACAGCCGCCGCCGGTCTGGGCTGGCGGAAGTGGCGAGGAGGTGACGGAGGTCGAAGCGCTGGGGGCGACACGCGCTCGCGTCGAACAGCTTGATCGCTACTGCGTCGAGCTGGGTCGCGACCCCATAAGCGTCCGACGGTGCGTCCTTGCGTACCGCCAAGCGGTTGACCCCCTTTCGTCTCTCGATGCCTTCGACCACTTCGTGGGGTCATACGCGGAGCTCGGAATTGGCGAGTTTGTCTTCTACTGGCCACCTATTGCGAACTTGCGCGAGGGACGAGAGATATCACCGCACCAGCGCGTTGCGGTGGAGCGGATTGCCAGCGAGCGGCTGGCTCCGCCAAGGACCGAAGAACACAAACAGTAGGTTCGGGCTTCTGCTATAAACGCCGGCATTCGGTGGCGGTTGTCCCGTCCCCTAGGCGCCCTAAGCGTATTTACGGAGGACAATTGGTATTTGCGCCGCCGAGTCCGCTCGGGTCGCCACCAGAACAACTTTCGAACTGGCTGCCGTTTCCGCAGCGGCGTAGATTACCTCAACTAGCGCAATAAGATCTGAGACTCTGGTCTTTGCGCCGAGTTGAGGGAGCGGCGTCCGGGCATGGGCGGTGATGGCAGCGCAGTGCTATCATCAGCCACTCCACGATGCTTCGCGCCGCCGCCCTGCTGGGCTCGCTGATCCTGATCGGCTGTACCAGCGAGGTTCCAGCCAGTCAAAGGTCGCCGAATGCTTCTCCTGCGGCGAGTGACGCCGTTCCACGACTATCGGGTTTCTCAATGGCTTATGACCCGGGAAGCCGCAAGCTTGTCATGTTCGGCGCCTCCGAGGCCGACTTCAAGCCGACGACCTGGACCTGGGACCGGAGCCAGTGGCGGCAAGAACACCCTGCCACGTCGCCACCTGCGTTTGGCGGATCGATGGCGTACGACCGGGCGTCGGCATCACTGGTCCTCTATGGACTGGGTTCTGACGGGTCGCCGCAAACCTGGGAATGGACGGCCGGAACGTGGGTCGAGCGCCACCCACCGGCCGCGCCGCCCCGGTTCTACTCATTCAGCCTGGGCGACAATGAGGCCGCCGGGAACGTCATCGCCTTCGGCGGTTGTTGCGCCCAGGACATCGCGCCGAGCCAAACCTGGTCGTGGGATGGAAGCACCTGGAAGCGTCTTCAACCCAACACAATGCCGATCGATCGAGTCGGCGTCAACCTCGTGTATGACCCGGCCATTCAGAAGCTCGTGCTATTTGGCGGCTACGTGCGAGGTTCCGGAAACCAATCCAACGACCTCTGGACCTGGGACGGAAAAAGGTGGGTACGCGAATATCCACCGGGGGTGATCCCTTCCGAACTGGCGACTGCCGCGATTGGCTACGATGGCATCCACCGGACGCTTGTCCTGCTGGCGCGTTCCGGAAAGTCCGACGAAGGCACCTGGGCATGGGACGGCCGGACCTGGACGGCTTTCTCTCCGAGCGGCATGCCGTCGACTAGGGTTTATTACCAGATGGCGTGGGATGAAGCCACCCATCAGCTCGTGCTCTTCGACGAGGTGAGCGCGAACGAATCTCAAACCTGGATCTGGACTGGCACGAAATGGTCGCGGAAGAGCTAGGCTCGAGACCTGCTGCAAGGCGAAAACAGACATAGCGGTCGAGAACTGCTCACAGTCGTGCGCCGGCAGGGGCAGACAGACGCTGAGGTGCCAGCGGCGAGAATAGTTGGCCGTCCGCCGAACCCGAACGCGGTGCGCTGAGCGTCCGCGCGCGTCCGCCGACCGTCCGCTATGCAAGCCGGGCAGACAAATCCGAATTGAGAGGTAGTTCGAAACTTATCCGGTTGGGGTCGCCAGATGTAAGCGGTATAACAACTTATTAGTGTGTTTCAGCTTTGCCTCGGGCGTATTGGAAAAGCACGAAACCTGGGCCCTTAGGATCACGAATTTTGGACACACCCCAGGCGGGGCGTCAGTTCATTAGGCCATCACCTCCGATGTTGCAATCCCATACGGACCGACGACTCTTTGCCTTCTCGACCAGCTGAAATCCGGGAACCGGGCCCGAGAACGGTTGTGTTCGTAAGAACCAGTCTCCATACAAACCGTTGTCCTGCCGGACTGCCACCTATCTTGATGGAGGGCGACGGCCAGCACGCACTGATGCGCTTTTTGGGCAGTGCCGGAGCCCCGACGCGCTCTTAGCAGTGGAACACCGACCAGCAGATGTCGTTCCGCAACCGCTGGTCGTCGAGTACGAGCTCGCGGATCGCCGGCGGGAGCTGGTCGCGCTGCCAGCGGCACTCGAGTCGCCCTGCGCTCTCGCCCTCGCCTTCCGGCGCGGCGGCACGTGCGGCCTTGATCGCATACGTGGCCGCACCGAGTTCGTGCGCCGCGACGTGTGCGACGACCGCCGCCTGGCCGGCGGCGAACGCGGCATGGCGTGGCGCCCCACTCAGATCTCTGGCCGCGGCCATTGCATGGCCTCCTCCCGAGCGTGCCTCGGTCATCGTGATCTCGCCGCGCGTCCAGGCCCGCCCGAGTTCGATCGCGTGACGCGGTCGCGGGTCCTCAGGCCGAGCCGACTCGAAGAGGTCCAGGACGTGTTCCGCGCACGATGCCGCCCACAAGGCGAGGAGATGGTGATCCGAATCAGTGAGGGTCCCACCGCGGCGGATCGTCACGAAACGAGGGTCGCGTTCTTTCGGGAGGATCAACCCAGCACCTCTCCTGCTCGCATCTGCCTAACGTCTACCACGATTTCCCGCCCCTGCAGGAGCGAATTCACAGCGGGCACCGGTCATGCCTTCATTTGACCGACTGCCCTGGGCCAGCCACTAGCAGTCAAGCAACGGCGGTGGACCAGGCAGCAGACAACACCGTTCATCGGAGGACGCAACCGCCCACAGTCGCCCGAACGACGGTTATCGCGCTCCCGCTCTTCGGCCTCCGCGAATGTCACTCAAGCCCAGAACCTGGCTGAATATCGACTAGCGATCACCTTTGCCCCGCACAAGCACGGTATCCTGGAACACCGTTTATCCGAAGTTTGCTTGAGACGCAGCAAATTCGTAGTCGGTGACGTGAGCGAGTTAGCACAATCGTACGAACGTCAGTGCTAGGTCCTTCTCCCAGGCCGCTCCCTCTCGTGACATTTCACCCTTGCCGACCATCTTGTTGCCGTCGTCTTCAATGGCAATAGTGAAACGCTGGGAAAAACTGGGCTCGTCCCGCCACCACTTTAGTTGATTTCCTGTCATGGTCACCTCGTATTTTCTTGAGATGCCACGTTCATCAAAGTAAAGCATGGAATATTTCTTAGCCACATCATCGCTGCCGAAAATGGCGACACCGCTCGGAACGTTGGGGTCGTCAATCTCTGAATGCATGATCAAGTACGCGCCACCCTCAAGCCAATCAAAAGATGTGCGGCCATGAAGGGTACTATCGGGAAGGTCGGGATGAGACCCGGTGGTTTGCCACTCGCCCACCAAAACCTCAAAGGGTTTGAGTGCTGGGTTTGGTATTAATGCTGCACTTCCGATTCGGCTGGTCAAGTGCTTCCCTCCACGATGGTGAGCGACGGTCTGCCGACCATTATCCGATAGTCGGGCTGCAGTCTTCGCAAGGATGGAGTAGGCGGATGCCGTGGCCCGATGCAGCCGGACCGGCACATCGCCGCAAGCGTCGTCTGCCATCCACGCGGCTCTGGTAGTCATCAGTACAGTGCGAGCGATTCCAGGTCGGTCAGAGCATTGACGAAGTCAACCTACCGGATCTGACAAGGACATCGACAGTCTCCAGGGGCGCTGGTCAGCGGCGTTTTTGCGTGGTCTCGGCGCCGACCCGTGCTGCCTGGCGGCGACGAGGTCTGGCTGCGGGGGCCATATAGCGCTCGGCCCACTCCCCGAGCCTGAGCAGGCCGGGGCCGATCGCGCGGCCGCTCTCCGTCAGCTCGTAGACGACGCCGAGTGGAGGACCGTCAAGCACGTTTCGGTTGATCAGGCCAGCCCGGGCCAATTCGTTGAGACGGTCGGACAGCATGCGCTCGCTGATTCCCGGGATCGTCCGAGCCAGAACGGCAAAGCGGGCCGGGCCCTGTAGCAGCAACCCGAGGATCACGCCGGACCAACGCTTTCCCAGTAGAGCGAAGACTCGCGTCAGACGGTCATCACACTCATGCGTGTGCTCGGTCAGATTGCGGTTCATGCGGGTCCAGTCTAGCGCGCACGGTTGATTACTGTAGGGACTTGCGAAAAGTAAGCTCGCCGTGATACGTTGGCCAAGGCAATCAAAATTGGCAGGAGGCGCTGAATGGGGACCTGGAAGTTCGATCCGATGCACACCCAAGTCGAGTTTTCGGCGAAGCATCTCGGAATGATGACCGTTCGTGGTCACTTTGCCGAACTCACGGCATCCGGGGATCTCTACCCTGACCAACCGGAACGCTCGTCCGTGACCGTCACCATCAATACCGCAAGCATCCGCACCCACAACGAGCAGCGGGACAACGACCTTCGGGCCTCCAACTTCCTGGAGGTCGACAAGTTTCCGACGATCACGTTCAAGAGCACCAAGATCGAGCCGAAAAGTGCGGACCGGGGGACGCTGACCGGTGATCTGACGATCAAAGGCGTGACCCACCCGGTGACGCTCAATGTCGTGAAGTACGGCGAGTTCGATGATCCGATGATGGGCCACCGGATCGGTTACGCGGCGGAGACCAAGATCAATCGCAAGGACTTCGGTATGCGCTTCGACATGATGCTGGACGGCAAATTCGTGGTCAGCAACGACATCCAGATCAACATCGAGGGCGAGCTCGTCGAAGCCAAGGTGAAGGAACCGGCCGGCACGAGCGCGTGAGGGCCAATCCAGCCGAAGTGCTGGGTTTGCTCCTATCAGACTAGACAGCGATGACTGGCTGCCAATCCCGGGCTGCGTCCCGTGGACGCACCGGTCGTCCGAACCATTTACGAGCTTGAGCTCAGGCGCGCCTCGCGCATAATCGGCTCGAAAAGTTCGACGGGATTGCCGGATGGATCGTCGATCAGAACTTGTTTGCCGCCAACGCCAGTGACGATATCGTTGCGGAAATGGACTCCTGCCTGTCGCAGCCGCTCGGTGGTCGCTGCAAGGTCGGAGACCTCGATCGTGAATCTGTTCCAACCTCCAGGTTCAGGCAGTTTGCCATCGGGCATCGCCTGTCCTCCGCCTCCTGGTCCGCCTCCTGGCTGGCTCAGCACCAGCCGTAGATCGCCACGTGAGAGCATCGCAAAGCTGGGAGCGGGATGCATCTCTTCGCGGAAGCCAAGGTGTTGACAGTAGAACGCGATCGCCGCTTCCACGTCATTGACGATGTAACGGACCTGAACAGTGGCCATCGCTTCCCCTTGGTTTCTTGGTCACTCTGGGACGGACGAAACGACGATCGACTGCGTTTCGGCCATCTGGGAATCGCCGGCGCCCAGACCAAAGGCGCCTGCCGCGGGAGATGGTACGCCTTGAACTGATTCGGATATCGTGGAGCTGGATGTGCCCGAGGCCTTCACCAGGCGCCCAGTCGAAACCTCGACCCAGCTCGTAATCGAGCCGGTCGTTGTGCCTTGCAGATGAACCACGGGATTGAAGCCCGGCGGTAACGAGAAGCCCGAAGCGGCGGGCGGCGGACTGAAGCCCGGCGGCGGCGTAGGCATTCCAGGTGGCGGGCTCGCACTCGCCTCGGCCTGGGCTAGTTTCCTGGCGTCGATGGTCGTGTCCATCGGTGCCTTGAAGCGGCTTTCGATCACGGCGACGCGTTCGCCGTTAACCGAATCGAAGCGAAGCAGTTGGTTGTCCCAGGTAATCTGTCCGGCCGACCCACCCGTAGGACCCGGGATATTCGTCTCCTTCGTCCAGTGATCCCCGGGCTTGACCGGGCCGGCAGGAAGAACGGGAACGATTCCTCCCAGAGGTCCGGGATTGGCAAACGGAAGGCCGGCTTGCATGGAGCCGAGCTGGTCCGCCCCAAGGCCATTCACCGTACCGTCCTTGGCGATCTGCACAGTGAACGCTGGAATAGTGCCAGGGATTGGCAACGAGGTTGCTCCAAGCTTTCCAGCGAGCTGGTCAACTGTGACCTTTACTGTGGCGACGCCTGCTGGATCGACGGACAGTACTTGATAGGTCTGGCGCATCGAGATGTCCATGGCCATCGTCATGGCCATGCCCGGCTGCGCGCTCTTCATTGACCCAGAGGTATGAACGGTATACCGGTAGGTCGTCCCGGGAGAAAGGGACATCGCGAGCCTCACCTGTTGCGGATTCGGGCTCTGTGCATGGGCGCCGCAGGCCGTCAAGATGACTGCTGCCGCGATGCAAATCGCGTTCCGGCCCGGCACGATCACATCATGGCCTCGCCGGCAGCGACTTGGCAACGCTTCGTATTGATCAGGACTGGTGGTATTTGCGCCCCGGACTCCGCTCGGGGTCGCCATCCAGAACAATCCCTTGGACTCAGGCCGCGCGTCCGAGCACCATGGCGGCGCCGGGATAGTCGGCAATCCGCTCGGCCAAACCGACCGGCACGTGCGGCACGCCGGCGGTTCGGTTCAGGAACATCCCAAGGCCGATGAAACCGACGATCCCTGCACCATATGACATAAAGCCCAGCCATCGCACCGTCCTCACGAGGGTCGGCCCGAACAAAATCATGGCCACGTCGAATGTTGCGTTCATAAAGCCGTGCAATGGGGAGCAGAGAGGCCGCAGAGATAATGCAGGGCATCGAGACGCGGCGACAGACCGGACACAACACCAATTCATGTCTGCGATCGTCCGGCGTAAGGCAGAACGGCCCCTGCGCAGAGGCAGGGGCCATTCCACTGGTTTAGAGCTTCGTTACTTCTTGGCGTACGTCGCTGCGCCCTTGAAGTCGAGCATGATGACAGGTTCGGCACCCACCACCCAGGCATCGTGTCCAGCTGGGGTGAAGATGGCATCGCCCGGACCAGCCTCATCCTCCGTGCCGTCCTCGAGTTTCGTTTTTAACCGGCCGGAAACAACATAGCCGACATGCGTCTGCTGGCACAAATCGGTCCCGACTAGCGGTTTCACAGACTCAGACCAGCGCCAGCCTGGCTGCAGCTCGAACCTGCCGATCACGGCCTCCCCAACGTTAGCGATGTCGATCTTGCCCTTGTCAAATCTGCGCGTTTCATCGGGCGACTTTAGGTTCTTACGGACGCCCTGCTTGCGAATCGCGGTCCCTTCGGCCATCTCCAACCTCCTCTACAAAAACAACCCGCCCCCTGCGCCAATACGCACCGGCGCGCCTGCCAATCGAACGTTCGATGGCGGACGACGTCGCTGAGTCTAAGCTTTTGGTCCGCCTCAGGCCGCTTGACAGGTCTACATATTGGATGTATGTTGCATCCAATTAACTATGGCACCACGGGCCTACCGGATGACGCGTCGCGCCGCCGCGAATGCCGAGACTCGCCGGCGGATCGTGGACGCCGCGATCGCTCTTCATGCCGAAAAAGGCATCCTCGGCACGAGCTGGCCCGACATTGCCAAGCGGGCTGACGTGGCGCTCGGCACGGTTTACCGCCATTTTCCCGGCCTCGATCAGCTGGTCCCGGCATGCACCTCCGAGAACGCGCTTCGCGTCAGGCCTCCCGGAGTCGGAATCCTGGCCGGGCTAACTCGTCCTGAGGATCGCATCGGCCGATTC
>Ga0209805_1000808_pt1 | contig 19168 bp, 19 predicted proteins | sample GraSoiAngelo_148_FD_185905 | JGI IMG/M metagenome (GOLD analysis project Ga0209805, IMG submission 185905) | Grasslands soil microbial communities from the Angelo Coastal Reserve, California, USA - 14_1009_09_20cm (SPAdes) (version 2) | ecosystem: Environmental > Terrestrial > Soil > Grasslands ... | reverse complement strand
AATCGGCCCTTCCCAGCGAAGAGCGTCCAGGTACGAGCGGAAATGGCTCTCGATCGGCCTGCTGCGACTGGTTTCCCACTCACAGATCGTCGCGGCTTGTTTGACGCCGATCGCGGAAGCGGTTTGTGCCTGTGTGAGGTTGGTGTTTCGCCGGTGAGCCGCGAGTGCGCGCCAGCCCTCTGGCTCGATGGCCACACGTTGTTCAAACCACAACTCGGGCTTCTCGAGCGCCGCCAGCACACGTCGCGCGGCCAGCCCACGGACGACTTCGCCTTTTAGATACAAGCCATCGGTCAGACCTGCACGAAGGAAGGTCTCGACCAGGTCCACCCGCTTAGGGGCTTTGATCGACCGTGGCAAGCGCCGAGGAGCAACCAGCCTGTCGCCGACCGTCACTTCGTTGCCTTTCTTTAGGCGGAGCTGGCCGTTTTCGAGGACGTAGACGCTGTGGGATGCCGTGACGGTCACGGAGCGGCCGTACATGGTCGTGATCTTGTGGAGAGGCTCCGGATGGGGATGGCGGATGACGGCTTTGATCGGCTTGAACCGCGTCTCGCCCGTCCCGAGATCAAAGCAGGCGACCTGATAGTCGTCCTTGTTCCGTCGCCCGGCAAAACAATCGTCGATGAACTCCCCAACTTTCACGAAGTGCGTTTGACCCCTCTTGTCCATGACGAGTGTTGGTTCTTCGCCCGCAACGCTCATTACTATCACCCGGTGATAACGGATCTTGGTGATGTCGAACTTTTCGCCGATGCCGGCGCCGAGGGCGGTGATCAGGTTTCGGATCTGCTCGGAGGTGAGGATCTTGTCCTCGCGCGCCTTTTCGACGTTGAGGATCTTGCCCCGCAGCGGCAGGATCGCCTGGAACCGCCGGTCGCGCGCGCCCTTGGCCGAGCCACCGGCGGAGTCGCCCTCGACCAGGTAGATCTCACACAGGCTCGGGTCACGCTCCGAGCAGTCGGCCAGCTTGCCCGGCAGCGTGCTCGATTCCAGCAGTGACTTTCGCTGCACCAGCTCGCGAGCGCGCTTGGCGGCATCCCGCGCCCGGGCGGCGACCAGGCACTTCTCAATCACCCGACGTGCATCCGGGGGATTCTCCTCGAGGTACTGGGTGAATGCCTCGGAGAAAACGGTCTCGACCTGGCCCCGGATCTCCGAGTTTCCAAGCTTGGTCTTGGTCTGGCCCTCGAACTGGGGTTCACGTATCTTCACGCTGATAACCGCGGTCAGACCCTCGCGGACGTCATCCCCCGTCAGGTTTGGATCCTGCTCTCGCATCAGCCCGGCCTTCCGCGCGTACTTGTTGAGGACCGCAGTCAGGGCCGCCCGGAAGCCGGTGACGTGCGAGCCACCCTCGACGGTGTTGATGTCGTTGGCAAAGGCCAGGACGTTTTCGGTGAACCCCTGGTTGTACTGGAGCGCAATCTCGATCGTGTTGCCTTCGATCTCTCGCTCGATGTGCAAGGGGCGAAGATTTACCCAGCCCTTGTCGCGGTTCAGGTAGCGGACGAAGGCGCTGATCCCGCCCTCGAAGTAAAAGGTGTAGTCGAGGTCGATCCGCTCGTCCCGGAGGACGATGGTGAGCCCCTTGTTCAAGAAGGCGAGCTCACGGAGCCGGTGAGAAACGATTTCCCACTGGAACCCAAGCTCCTCGAAGATCTCAGGGTCGGGCCAAAACTTGATGTAGGTCCCGGTGGTCTCGGCCTTGCCGACCACCTTCAACGGCGCGATCGGCGCACCCCTGCGGTATTCCTGGTCGTACTGCTTGCCATGACGCATGACGGTGACCAGCAAGCGTTCGGACAGGGCATTGACCACCGAGAGTCCGACCCCGTGCAGGCCGCCGGATACCTTGTAACCGCCGCCACCAAACTTCCCGCCGGAGTGAAGCTTGGTCATCACGACCTCGAGGGCCGACTTTCCCTGGTCCTTCATGACGTCGACCGGTATGCCGCGCCCGTTGTCCGCCACGGAGGCGGAGTTGTCCTTGTGGAGGGTTACCTCGATCCGGTCGCAGAAGCCGGCAAGGGCCTCGTCAACGGAGTTATCAACTAGCTCGTAGACAAGGTGATGAAGACCCCGGTTATCGGTTGAGCCGATGTACATACCGGGACGCCGTCTGACTGGCTCCAAGCCCTCCAGGACCTGGATGGCTTTGGCGTCGTAGGCAGACGGCGAGTTTTCTTTCGGATTTAGCAAATAGGCCGGCTCCGCGTATTCAAATTGTACCAAACAGGCTTCCGAAATCGACCTATGTGTTCACCTAAATTTGAGGTCTTCCGGGCTTGGTTGCTAGGTGGCGGCGACCGGCTCCCGGGCATGCGCTGGGGGACGCCAGCGAAGGTCTGGCTGGCGAGCCGCGCGGACCTCGTCCAGCCGTCCCACAGGCGCCGAGTGGGGCGCGCTCCGAACGATTTCCGGGTTGGATTCGATCTCTTTGGCGATCTGATCCATTGCCGCGATGAAGCCGTCCAGGGACGCCTTCGACTCGGTCTCTGTGGGCTCGATCATCAGGGCCTCCGGGACGATCAGAGGAAAGTACACCGTCGGCGGGTGGAAGCCGAGGTCAATCAGCCGCTTGGCGACGTCAACCGCGCGCACGCCGTGCTCTTTCGCACGTCGAGCGGTGAGCACGAACTCGTGCATGCTGGGCCCGGGGAAGGCGTCGTCGAAATGCCGGCGCAGGTGATGACGGAGATAGCTGGCGTTGAGCACCGCGTTCTGGGCGACCTCATCAATAGTGCTCCCGTACGCCCGGATGTAGGCATAGGCGCGAACAAGCATGCCGAAATTCCCATAGAAGGCTCGAACCTTCCCGATCGATTGGGGCCGCTCGTAATCCAGGCGGTACCGTTCACCGTCGCGCTCGACCGTCGGTAAAGGCAGGTAGGGCGCGAGATGGGTCTTCACCCCGACCGGACCGGCGCCCGGCCTCCGCCGCCATGCGGCGTTGAGAACGTCTTGTGCAGGTTTAGGTGCACCACGTCAAAGCCCATGTCTCCCGGCCGGGCGACCCCGACCAGGGCGTTGAGGTTGGCACCGTCGTAGTACATCTGGATGCCCTGCTCATGGGCGAGCCGGGTGATCTCCTCGATCTCCGTCTCGTAAAGACCGAGCGTGTTGGGATTGGTGAGCATAACTGCTGCCACCCGAGGAGACAGCTTGGCTCGATAGTCCTTTAGGTCGACCAGCCCGTCAGTACCGGTCTTGACCGCCACCGTCTGCAGGCGCGAAAGGGTGGCGCTGGCCGGGTTGGTCCCATGGGCGCTGTCGGGGACGAGCACCTGGTCCCGGCGCTCGCCTCGACTTCGATGGTGAGCCTGAATGATGCGCAGTCCGGTCCATTCGCCGTGGGCGCCCGCCGCCGGTTGCAGGCTCATCCGGTCCATCCCGGTCAGCGCCAGCAGGGCACGCTCCAGCTCCCACATCAGCCGCAAGGCGCCCTGCGCATTCCGGGGCGGGTGATATGGGTGCAGATTGGCGAAGTCGTCGAACCGGGCGATGGCCTCGTTGACCGTCGGATTGAACTTCATGGTGCAGGAGCCGAGCGGGTAGATACCCTGGTGCAGACCGTAGTTCATCCGGCCGAGTCGGCCAAAATGCCGTGCCACCTCCGGTTCGCTGAGGGACGGGATTTCCGGGGGGCGTTCGCGCCTGAGCGAGGGTGGCACGATTTCGTCAAGAGGCCGCTCAGAGACGCCGGATGCGGGGAGGCGTGGACCCGGATGCTCGGGCTTGCCGAGCTCAAATAGCAACGGCTCGCTCAGGGGAGTACCTCCGCGTAGCGGGCGATCGCCCGGCTATCGTTGAGCTCGGTTACCGAGACCAGCAGGGTGTCGTTGAGCGCGGGCTCGAAACGCCCAAGGGGCAGGCCCGCCAGGATGCCTCGCTCCAGCATGAAGTTCTGGACCTCATCCGCCGGGTAAGGGGTCCTGATCGCGAACTCCCACAGGAAGGGCGCCTCGAATGCGAGCCGGTAGCCCTTGCGCTGACCGATCGCTTGCGCCAGGGCATGGGCACGCTGCCCGCTCAGCTCGGCCAACCCGCGCAACCCGGCGCCACCCATGCGCGCCAGGTAGGTGGTGGCAGCTAGCGCCATCAATGCGTGGTTGGTGGTGATGTTCGAAGTGGCGTTCTCCCGGCGGATGTGCTGCTCGCGAGCCTGAAGGGTGAGCACGAAGCCCCGGCGTCCCTGACCGTCAACCGTGCAACCGACCAGGCGCCCCGGCATCCGCCGCATCAGTGTCTCCCGACAGGCGATGAAGCCCAGGTAGGGCCCCCCGAAGGAGAGGGGAATGCCAAGTGGCTGGCCGTCGCCCACGGCCAGGTCGGCTCCGTAGTCACCCGGCGATTTGAGCAGTCCCACCGAGATCGGGTCGATACACGCGATCGCCAGGGCGCCTGCGCCGTGGGCAAGGTCGACGACCGGCTGCGGGTCTTCGATCACGCCGTAGAAGTTCGGTTGCTGGAGGATGACCGCGGCGGTCGACTCGCTCAGCGCTTCTTTGAGCCGATGGCTGTCGACGCGCCCATCCGACCCGGGATTTACCCTCACGATGTCGTAGCCCTGGGCATCCGAGTATGTCTGCAGAACCTGGGCATATTCAGGGTGCAGAGCCCCGGCGATCACCACGTTCTGGCGTCCCGTCTGCCCGACCGCCATATGGGTGGCCTCGGCAAGAGCGGAGGCGCCGTCATAGAGCGAGGCATTCGCAACGTCGAGACCGGTGAGCAGCGCGACCATGGTCTGGAATTCGTAGGTGGCTTGCAGGACCCCCTGACTCACTTCCGGCTGGTAGGGCGTGTAGGTCGTGTAGAAGTCCGGGCGTGAGATGACGGCGTTGACTATCGCCGGGCTGTACCGGCGCGACGCACCGGCACCCAGGAAGTTCTCGGCCGGGGCGACTCGCTTGTTGAGCCTGCCGAGCTCCAGGAAATACTGGACCAGCTCCACCTCCGAGAGGGGAGGCGGCAGATCGACCTTTTTCAGCCTGAGGCCGCTGGGAACCTGTGCAAAGAGGTCGTCGAGACTGGCATGTCCTAGCGCCGCGAGCATCGCCTGCTGCTCTTCCGCGGCGTTGGGCAGATAGGCCATCAGCGTCCGGCCATCAGGCCTGTCCCTTGACGAAATCTTCGTACATCGCCTGGTCGAGGAGCGAGGAGTTTGCGGCGGTCACGGATTTCAGCTTTAGAACCCAGCCCTTGCCGTATGGGTCGTCGTTGATGTACTCGGGGTGCTCCTTCAAGTCCTGGTTGACCTCGACAACCTCGCCCGCAACCGGGCTGTAGAGATCGGAGGCGGCCTTGACCGACTCGATCACCCCCAGCCGGGCTCCCGATTCGAGCTTTTGTCCTACCGACGGAAGCTCCAGGTAGATGACATCGCCGAGCTGCGACTGTGCGTACTCACTGATACCAACCGTTACCGTGCCGCCGCCTTCCTCCCGGACCCATTCGTGCGTCTTGCTGAACTTCAGCGGGGCTGCCATCGTGCCTCCTCTCTACTTCGGATGAGACCGCTTGTAGAAGGGTAGCGCCACCACCTCAGCCGGCGCCCCTGTCCCGCGGACCTCGATGGCAAGCCTGGTCCCCACGCTGCTCAGCGTGGGAGGTGCGTACACCATCGCAATTCCATGTCCGAGGGTGAACGAGATGTTGCCCGAGGCGACCGCCCCCACCGGCTGACCGTCATGGATGACGGGATACCCGTGGCGTGGAATCGCGCGGTCCAGCATCTTCGCGCCTGCCAGTAGGCGGGACGGCTGCTGGGCCTTTCTCAGAGCCGCCGCACCAATGAAGTCCTTCTCCAGGCTCACGGTCCAGGCCAGGCCGGCCTCGAACGGTGTGGTGCGATCGTCCATGTCATTTCCGTAGAGGCGCATGCCGGCTTCCAGGCGCAGTGTGTCGCGGGCGCCCAGACCGGCAGGCTTGAGGCCGCGGTCTCGACCGTGTTCGAGCAGCATGTTCCAGAGCGCAAGCGCCTGGTCGTTGCCACAGAACAGCTCGAAGCCATCCTCGCCGGTATAGCCGGTCCGTGAGATCCGGCAGGCGATCCCGCCCACCGCGCCATCAACGAAGGCGTAGTAGCGAACGCCGCCCAGCTCCCGGTCGGCAAGTGATTGGACGATCTCTACCGCCAGTGGTCCCTGGACGGCAATCAGTGCCGTCCGCCTCCCTATGTTCTCAACAGAGGTGTCACCGGCATGCCGGTGGATCCAATCATCGTCGCCGTCCTGGTTGGAGGCGTTCACGACCAGGAAGTACCCGTCCTCCTCCGCGTAGACGAGCAGGTCGTCGATGATTCCGCCCTGCTCGTTGCAGAGGACGGTGTACTGGGCTCGGCCGGGTGCCAGCTTGGCGATATCGCGAGCGACCACGGCCTGTACAAGGGCCTGCGCATTTTTCCCCCGGATTCTCAGCTCGCCCATGTGGGAGAGGTCGAATAGCCCGGCGGCCTGCCGGACCGCCAGGTGTTCCTCGCGGATGGACGTGTACTGCAAAGGCATCGCCCATCCACCGAAGTTCGTCATCTGAGCTTTCAGTCGAAGATGCTCGTCGTATAGGGGCGTTCGCTCGACTGTAAGGGTCGACACGTACTAGAGCTCGCCGTCGAGGTCGTCGATGTCTTCCAGGTTTTCCAGGTAATCGAGGAGCTCCTGATCGTGGAGGGTGCGAGCCTCCCCCAGCAGGCCGAGGACCAGGTTGACCCGGGCTTCCTCCCAGTGCAGCAGCCTGGCGAGCTCGGCGGGGGTGGCGGGATGACCCAGCCGCTCCGTCAGCAGCCGCTGAGCAGCCTCCAGCAACTGGGTCGCCGAAGCGAAAGCCTGGTCGTTTTTTCGTGCCTCGGCGGTCTGCCCCACGACGTCGTCCATGGTGGCGACAATTGCCTGTCGCAGGGTGGCGGCAAAGTCCGGGCCCGGCTGCTGGTAGTGCTCAACCGCGGAGATGAGCCCGACGGTGCCCTCCTGGAACAGATCTCCGAACGACACGCCGCTGCTCTTCCTGGCTCGGGCGGCTTCGTACACGAGGTAGAGATTGTGCTCGATCAGGCGCTGGTTGGCCTGGTCGCGGCTGGCGCCCCGGGTTGCGAGCAACTGCGCTTCTTCGTCCGACGAGAGCCGAGGGTAGCGAGCCACCTGTGCGCGGTAGCCATCCTCCTCATCCGCCGAGACGTGGTCCGTCGAACGCTGTGCCATCCTTCCCATTCTATCCATGGGTTTGCGGGCTTCCCCGGCTATCATGATCTTGTGAACGGGGCCGCCGCCCCAGGGATGCTACGGCTTCTGGCCGCGGCCACTTTGCTGGCCGCCTGGCCGGTAGTGAACACCCATGCAGCCGAGCCGGAGGTCGTGGTGGCGACCCTCAACGGCACGATCGATCCCATCACGGACAACTACATTGCACGCGCCCTGGACAAGGCCACCGGGGACCATGCGAACGCGCTGATCATCGCGCTCGATACCCCGGGCGGCCTCGACACATCCATGCGCAGCATCAACAAGCACCTCCTGGCGGCACCTTTCCCGGTGGTCGTCTTCGTCTCGCCGTCCGGAGCCCGGGCCGCCTCGGCAGGGCTCTTCGTCACGGAGGCCGCGGACGTCGCCGTGATGGCGCCCGGAACCAACATCGGCTCCGCCCACCCGGTGTTTGAGGGCACGTCGAACCCGGCTCCAAGTCCGAGCGCCAGCGGTGGGAGCAGCAACAGCCCGGACATCCTGATGCAAAAGGTGGAGAACGACGCCGCTGCCTACATCCGGGCCCTGGCTACTCTCCACCACCACAATGCGGACTGGGCGGAGAAGGCAGTCCGGCAAAGCGTCAACGTGCCGGTCGACGAGGCGGTCAGCCTTAATGTCGTCGATTTCGAGAGTCGCGACCTCGGCACCCTGCTGACGGCGCTCGACGGGCGCGAGGTGGCAAAGAACGGACAGAGCTATGTCCTGCACACGGCGAACGCGGCCGTCGTCCGCTACGACCTGGGTGACTTCGAACGAATCCTGCAGACGCTCGCCGATCCGAACATTGCCTACCTTCTGCTCCTGCTGGCCATCATCGGGATCGGCTTCTGGGTGACGCACCCCGGATTCTTCCTGCCCGGCGTAGCCGGGGCGATCGCCGGCATCCTGGCCGCCGTCGCCCTGTTCGACCTGCCCGTCAACCTGGCCGGCCTGGTCCTGATTCTGGTCGCATTGCTCCTGTTTATCTTCGACCTCAAGGCGGTTACGCACGGAGTGCTCACGACGGGAGGGGTGGTCGCAATGGTCGTCGGCGGCATGATGTTGATCGATACCGGGTTCATCGCCGAAGGCATCAACCTGGCGCTATTGCTGGTCACCGTCCTGCTGATTGCCGGCACCTTCGCCTTCGTGCTCCGCAAAGTGGTGGACGCGCGCCGCCGGCCCTACGCCGCGGGGGAAGATTCAGTGCTGGTCGGTCGGACCGCGAGTGTCAGAGAGGCGCTGGCCCCATCCGGGATGGTCTTCGTGGACGGCGCGCTCTGGCAGGCGACGCTCACCTCGACCGGCGATACGGTGCCTGCGGGCAGCATCGTGCGCGTGGTCGGGATGGACGGCTTGCGGCTCCGGGTCGAACCGGTGCCATCGACCCAAGCGACCCCGACCGGGGGAGGCGGCCCCTCGGAGCGTTCCCGCGGCATTGAGATCACGCCCGCGAACCGCCCTTCGAGTGCGGAAGAGCCACCTCAAGCTGTGGCCAACTAACATTGGTATAGAAACGTGACTGCGTTTTAGGAGGACGGACCGGTGGGCATTTTCGCGCTGATTGTTCTCGGCTTCATCGCCCTTGTCGTGTTGATCGGCTTGAGCTCGGCGATCCGCATCATCAACGAGTACGAGCGTGGCGTCCTGTTTCGCCTTGGGCGGCTCCTGGAGATGAAGGGCCCCGGGCTTCGGCTGATCATCCCGTTCGGGATCGACAGGCTGGTCAAGATCGACCTGCGTACGGTCACCCTGGAGGTGCCGCCCCAGGAGGTGATCTCGCTCGACAACGTGACCATCAAAGTGAACGCCGTCATCTACTTCCTGGTGGTGAATCCGAACTGGGCGGTGACCAGGGTCGCGAACTTCATCAATGCCACGTCTCAGATTGCACAGACGACCCTTCGAAGCGTGCTCGGCCAATCCTCTCTCGATGAACTCCTGGCGAACCGGGAGAAGATCAACACCACCCTGCAGCGGATCATCGACGAGCAGACCGAGCCCTGGGGCATCAAGGTCTCGACGGTTGAGATCAAGGACGTCGAGCTGCCTTCGACCATGCAGCGCGCAATGGCCAAGCAGGCGGAGGCTGAACGCGAAAAGCGCGCGAAGATCATCCACGCCGAGGGTGAGTTCGCGGCTTCCCAGCAGCTGGCCAACGCCGCCGAAGTAATCGCCACCCAGCCAAGCGCCCTCCAGCTCCGATACCTTCAGACGCTTACCGAGATCGGGGTCGAGCGGAACACGGTAATCGTCTTCCCTGTTCCGATCGACATGATCGAGCAGTTGATGGAGGTCCGGGCGCAGGGCGCGACCAAGCCAACTCCGACGATACGGCAGGCGTCATCCAGCTGACCTCCTCCCGGCCGTGAGCCGGACCGACTTCTTCATCGTCGGGCTTCTGCTTGCCATTGCGGGCCTGCTGCTGCTTGCGAACTACGGTGAGCGGTTTGCCACGGCTCGCATCCTTTCTTTCATCGCGTCCGGCCTGATCGCCGGGACAGCTCTGAGCTTTGGCCTCCTCGGCCTGGTGCTGGTCAGCATCCGGCAGGCTGCCGGCGACATCTCGGCTGCCGACGCTCGAACCGCCCAGCTGGCCAGCTTCAGCCTGGTTGTGGCCGGTGCGGTTGGCCTGCTGATATTCATTCCGGGCGTGCAGCGGGCCCTGGCTCGAGCGTTCGGGCGCACCACCAACTCTCCGCTCGCCCATGCCGTGGCCGTGCTTTTGTTGATCTTTCTTGCCCTGCAGTTGCCGTTCGTTTTTGGCGGGCCGCCCCAGGGGATCCCCCCGATAACTTCGGTGGACATAATTGCCCAGGACGCACCTCTGGTCCTGATCGCCTTCATCGGCGTCGGCCTGTTGGCTCGCCGCTCCCTGCCCGAGACGGTACAGCGTCTTGGCCTGGTCCCACCGAAACAGGCGCGCTGGTGGTTGGTAGCTCTGCTGGCGATTCCCGCGTTCATAGGAATCGCAACCGGGATCGATGCGGTGGGGAACCTCATCGCCCCGGCTTCGCAGAGGCAGGTCAGCAACGTCAGCACCATGCTCTTCAGCCAATTCAACACGGTGCCGGCGGTGGTCTTTCTCGGGCTAACAGCCGGTGTGGCCGAGGAAGTTCTCTTCCGTGGTGCCATGCTGCCGCGGTTCGGCGTCCTGATCACGGCGCTGCTGTTTGCCGCCGTGCACACGCAGTACGCGCTGACCTTCGCCACCCTGGAAGTGTTCGTGCTGGGTCTGGGACTCGGGTGGCTTCGGCGGGCCGGCGGAACGCTGCCGGCCATCGTCACACATGCCGGCTACGACATCACGGTCGGGATCCTGAGCCTGCACCACTAGTCCTGACCTGACGCGGTGCTTGCGATCGCCAGCATTGACGAACGGATGTTCGCCCCAACTGTGTGCCTATAATCCGGGCGAACCCGTCCGCGTCCCAGCAACAAAATTGCCGAGAGTCTACGCAGTCGTCAACCAGAAGGGCGGTGTGGGCAAGACCACGACCGCGATCAACGTGGCTGCCAACCTACCCGACCTCGGGCTGAGTGGCCTGATCGTCGACATGGATCCCCAGGGAAACACCACCAGCGGGTTGGGTATCGATCGGACTGGGCTGTCGACGAGCGTCTACAACGTCATCATCGACGCAGCCGACATCAACGAGGCGGTTCAGGCCAGCCGAGTCCCGGGGCTGGATATCCTTCCGTCGCATCGGGCCCTGGCCGGCGCCGAGATCGAGCTGATCGGACTTCCCCGGCGGGAAAGGCGTCTTCTCTACGCCCTGGAGAGCCTGCGCCGGGCGTACGACTACATCATCATCGACTGCCCGCCCTCGCTCGGCCTGCTCACGGTGAACTGCCTTGTGGCAGCCGAGTTCATGCTTATCCCGATCCAGTGCGAGTACTACGCCCTTGAGGGGCTGGGGGCGTTGACCCACACCACGCAGCTCATCCAGCGCGATTTGAACCCGCGGCTCAAGATCGGCGGGATCGTGTTAACCCTCTTCGACCCGCGGCTGACACTGGCCTGGCAGGTGGCCGAGCAGGTGAGGAATCAGTACCCGGAGCAGACCTTTAGGACGGTGATTCCTCGGAACGTACGCCTGAGCGAAGCGCCGAGCCACGGGATGCCGATCAGCCAGTACGACCCGACATCTCGCGGTGCGGTCGCCTATCACGAACTGACCAAGGAGTTGATCGCGCAATGAACAAACGGCGTGGGCTGGGGCGCGGCCTGGAGGCGCTCATCCCGTCAGCCGACTACGCTGATGAGCTCGGTGTCAGCGGCGGGCGGCTGCGCGCTACCCTGCGGCTCCCGATCGAAGAGGTCCGACCCAACCCGGAGCAGCCCCGGCGGAATTTCTCGCCCGAGTCGCTCGAGGAGCTGGCCGACTCCATCCGGATCCACGGCATCATCCAACCGCTGCTGGTGCGCGAGACCGCCGACGGCTACGAGCTGATCGCCGGGGAGCGCCGGCTGCGGGCCGCCGAGATTGCCGGCCTCAAGGAAGTGCCCGCCATTCTGCATTCGCCGCTGAGCAGCGCCGAGGAGCGGCTCGAGCTGGCGCTTGTCGAAAACCTGCAGCGCACCGACCTTAACCCTATCGAGGAGGCTCGGGCGCTGCGCCGGCTGCGCGATGAGTTCGGTTTCACCAACGACGCGATTGCCGACCGGTTGGGCAAGGACCCTACGGTGGTAGCACACAGCCTTCGCCTGCTGGCCCTCCCGGAGGCCGCGATTGCAGCCTTGATCAATGGCACCCTAACCACGGGACACGGGAAGGCCATCCTGGGTTTGCGGTCCCCCGCGGAGCAGCTGGCCGTCCTCGACCGCATCATCAAAGAAGGATGGAGCGTCCGCCAGACCGAAGAGTGGGTGCGCGTGCATCGCACCGACGGCGGCACGCGTCAACGACGGCGGGTTGCCGACCCCGACACACAGGCGCTGGAGGATGAGTTCCGTCGAGCGCTGGGCACCAAGGTGGTGCTAACCCGTTTGAAAAACGGTGGGCGTCTTACTATCGAGTTCTACAGCGACGAAGAGCTCGATGCGCTGCGACACAAACTGATCGAGTCTTAGCGCCCACCGGTGTCACGTGGCAGAGCTGGTGTTTATTCGGCGATCCAGCGATCGCCGGTTCTTTCGTACTCAACCAGCTCATCCGGCCTGAAGAAGATACTGATCTCCGTCTGAGCACGGGCCGGCGAATCGGATCCGTGAATCACGTTCATGCCGATATCGAGCGCCAGGTCACCGCGGATCGTGCCCGGGAGCGCCTTCAACGGGTCGGTTGCCCCCATCTGTGACCGGACCACCGTGACCGCTTCCCGACCCTCCCATACCATGGCCACGATCGGACCGGACGTGATGAACGAAATCAGTCCTTTATAAAACGGCTTGCCCTGGTGCTCCGCGTAGTGCTTCGCCGACAGCTCCGGTGTCATCCGCATCAGCTTCAGCCCCACCAGCTTCAGGCCACGACGCTCGAGCCTGGCGATCGTTTCGCCGATCAGGCCGCGCTGGACGCCGTCCGGCTTGACCAGGACCAGCGTGCGCTCCATCAGGAGCCGGCGGCGAGCGTCGGTCGCGTGTTCAGCAGGCCGACCGCGTCGAGCGGCCAGATCCGGAGCTCGGCCTTGCCCAGGATGGAATTGAGCTCGATGAAGCCGAAGTTGCGTGAGTCGCTCGAATGGTTGCGATTGTCTCCCATGACAAAGTAATGGTTGGGAGGCACCACCTGGGGATGCCCATCCGCCGGCCAGGTGTTGTTGTATGTCCACTTTTCCGGTAGGTATGGCTCGTTGAGCACCTGGCCGTTGATGTACACCACCCCCTTATCGATCCGCAGGCTGTCTCCAGGGACGGCGATCACGCGCTTGATGAAGTCGCGCGCGTCATCGTTCGGTGGTTTGAAAACAATGATGTCGCCACGCTGCGGGGCGTGCAGCTTATAGGAAATCTTCGAGGCCACCAGCAGGTCGTTGTCGTGCAGAGTGCCGTACATCGACGAGCCCAGTACGTGTACCGTTTGCACGGCGTATTGAATGATCAGGTAAAGGGCGAGCGCCAGGAAAACAATTTCCAGCGTGTCGCGGAAGAACGACTTCTGACGCGGCGCGGGCGACGGCGTGGAAGTCGACGGCGGCGGTTGCGCCATGTTTACTGACATCTCATCGGCGGGCAACTCATTGTAGCTTCGCCGGACGCCCGCTCCCGCGATCGCGACCGATGGTCAGGCGATCTGCTTTAAGAAAGGCGCTTCGCTGCGGAACGGACCGATCGCCGCCAGCTGCAGGCTCTGGCTGAAGAGCTCACGCGCGACCCGCATGATGTCCGCGGCGGAAACTGCATCGACCTGTGCCATCGTCTCCTCGAGACCCTGGATCTTTCCGGTGAGCGCCTCCTGGCCCCCGTACCACGTCGCCACCGAGTTGGTGCTCTCCATCTGCAGCAGAAGCCGGCCCTTGTAATACTCCTTGGCCTTGGTCAGCTCGGCGTCGCTGACCGGTTCGTCGCATAGGCGCCGGAGCTCGCGAACGATTGCGCCGACGGCGCGTGCCGCCTGGCGCGGCTCGGTGCCGGCGTAAATCCCCAGGACCCCGGTGTCGGCCATCTTATTGACGTAGGAATGCACGTCGTAAGCGAGCCCAAGTTTTTCACGGACCTCGAGGAAGAGCCTGGAGCTCATCCCCTCGCCCAGCACGCAGTTCAGAATGTCGAGTACGTAGCGGTCCTTGTCCAGGTATCCGGGAGAGTGCACACCCATGCACAAATGTGCTTGCTCGGTCTTCTTCGTCTTGAGAAGCACCCTGGGTCGCATGCCGTTGGGCCCCGACGGTAAGTAGCGCGGTGGGGCCGCTCCGTTGCCACGTGGTTTGAGCTGGGGCGCGATCAATCCGACAGCCTCCTCGTGGGTGAGGGGTCCGGCGACGGTGACGACCAGGTTGCGGAGCAGATAGTGCTCCTCCAGGTAACGGACCAGGTCCTCGCGAGTGAGAGACCTGACCGAGGCTTCGGTGCCGCCCACGTCCCGCCCGAGCGGATGGTCGGGCCAGCTGAGCTGCTCGTAGAGGCTGTGTACGTACTCCTGCGGAGAGTCCTGGTACATGCGCAGCTCCTCGAGCACCACCAGGCGTTCTTTCTCCAGCTCCGCGGGGTCGATCCGGGGCGCAAAGAGCATGTCGCCCAGGACGTCAACAGCCAGCCGCGCCTTGTTCTTGGGGACGCGCGCCCAGTACATGGTCAGCTCCTTGTCGGTGGCGGCGTTCAGGACGCCGCCCACGCCCTCTATGGCTTCGGCGATCTCTTTAGGACTGCCGTAGCGCGCGGAACCCTTGAAGAACATATGTTCGAGGAAGTGCGAGACCCCGGCCTCGGCGTCTGTCTCGTAGCGGGAGCCGACGGTGAACAGCGCAGCCAGGCTTACCGACGGCCGGTCAGGGAGCTCCGCGCTTACGATCCGGGCCCCGGATGCTAGGGTCTCCAAGCGGAATGGAGGGGGGCTCTGGGGCACAAAATGAGTATATCGTAGGGGCTCGATAACGACCGTCCGGGCGGGGCGGCACTGTAATGTTTCCTATACGTCATGGCGGGTGATTTGGAATACAAGCTCGAGCGCAATGAGGCCCTTTTCAGCGTCGTCGGGCCGGACGCGGCCGCTGCCATGACAGGGTTGTTTGGCCGTCCCCTGGAGCCGGCTCAGCTCGAGTACGTCGCCTGGGTCGAGGGAGCTCCCCCGGCGGCCGCCTGCTGGTTTCCGCCGGACCGGCTGGAGGTCCGAGTACCGGCCGAGGGCGGCTGGCCACAAAGGCTCGCCGACCGGCTTCGCAGGCTGGCGCCCGGATCCTTCGCAGCCAGGTTGGACGCGCTGATCGCACGAGTCGAGGCCTGGAGCTATGCAGACTCAGAGGTGGCCGCCGGCGCCGAGGACATCGGGGAAGAGCTCAGCGCACTATCGGCGAATGCTCCTTCGGGGGCCAGCCGCCGACAGCTCAAGGCGGCACGCGACGCGCTCGACGATGGGCTACCGGCGGAAGCGGTCGCGGCCGCTCTCTATCGGGCCCGCGGCGCGGCTTAGCCCTGGGGCTCTGGGCCTTCTGGCTCTGCGCCCTCAGCGGGCTGACCGGGAGAATCAGGCTGGCCGGGAGGATCGGGCTGGCGCTGCTCGCCAAAGCGCGGCCGGTCGCCGAAGCGGGGGCGGTCACCGTACCGGGGGCGGTCACCGTACCCGCCCCGGTCTCCATACGCGCCTCGGTCGCCGTAAGCGGCGCCCTGACGCGTGAGTGGCTGAGAGGCCGGCGGGGGACGGTCCACCGCCGTGCGTGTGGCGCTGACTCCGTCGGGAAGGATCGCCACCCGGCGGTGGGGTTCCTCGCCGTGGCTTTCGGTCTTCACGCCTGGCTCCTTCTCGAGCGTGATATGGACGATCCTCCGCTCATAGGCCTGCATCGGGTCCATCACGAGCCGCTCTCCGGTGCGGCGGACGCGCTCCGCCAGCCGGAGCGCCATCTCCTTGACGGTTTCCTCTCGCCGGTTGCGATAGTGCTCGACGTCGACCACTAGGCGTCTTCGGTCGCTGCGGCCCTCATTCAGAATCAGGTTGACCACGGTCTGGAAGGCGCGGAGCGTTTCGCCACGCCATCCGATCAGCAACCCGAGATTTTCCCCGCCGATGTCGATCATCACGGGGTCGTCCGCCTTGCGGATGTAGACCTGGGCCAGGATGCCCATTTTGAGCAGCAGGTCGGCCACCACCTGCCGGGCTTTGCGGGCGTAGGTGTCGCGCAACGTGACACGGACCCTGGCCTCCTCGGGTTGCTCGTCGAGCACCTCGACCTCGACGTTCTCCCGGGCCTCTTCCAGGTTCTCGAGCGCTTTCTCGACGGCTTCGTCGACGGTCTTGCCGCTTGCCTCCACGCTGGTGCTGGTCATGCTGCTCTTGCACCCCCCTTGAGAATGGCTGGAATGGTCAAGGACCCCCATCCCGTGATGAAGTACTGCTGGCCGATCGAAAACAGGTTGCTCACCACCCAGTAGAGAGCAAGCGCGGCCGGAAACTGCAGCGAGATGAAGCCGATGAAGGCCGGCATGATCAGGGTGATGTTCTGGGTCATGGCGGCCTGGGTCGGATCCTGGCCGGCTGCTCCCCCGGCGGGGGTCATCATCTTGGTCTGCACAAAAGTGGTCAGCCCAGCAAGCACCGGCAGGACCAGATAGCCGTTATTGAAAACGCCGGCCTTGAGCGCCAGGTTGCCGATCCAGAGAAAATGCAGGTCCAGGTGCTGCAGACCGTAGGTCGGCGCAGTCTTGGTGAAGCCGAAGATCACCCAGTAGAGGGCGATCAGTATGGGCGCCTGGACCAGGGCCGGGAGACAGCCGCTCATTTGCGAAAGAGGATTGATCCCGTGCTCCCGATAGAGCGCCATCGTCTCCTGGTTGAGCTTTTGGGGGTCCTTCTTGTATTTCTTCCGCAGGGCCGACAACTGAGGCGCGATTCGCCGCTGCTCGGCCTGCACCCGCCGGGAGGTCGAGATCTGGTACTGGAAGAGTGGTGAGATGATGAGCTTGATCGCAATCGTCAGGAGGATGATCGCGATCCCGAAGGGCCCAATGCCGTCGGTCAGGGGATTTCCGGCCAGTCCCTTTGTCAGCCAGATCAAACCGGCGGTCATGGGGACTCCGAAGATCGCCCACCAGGCGGTATGGATGGGCAGGAACAGGTCGAACGGGCTGCTCAGGATCGGAAGACCCGGAAGACCCAGCTTCATGGCACGGGATCCAGTCCGCCCGGATGAAACGGGTGGCAGCGGCCGATGCGCTTCATCGCCATCCACCAGCCCCGCCGCCAGCCGTAGCGCGAGATGGCTTCATAGCCGTATTCGGAGCAGGTGGGCGTGAACCGGCACCGGCTGAAGAGAGCAAAGAAGGGCCCGACCGTCACCCGGTAGACGCGAATCAGCCCCAGGGAGGCAGCCGTCATGGCGTCCTGCGGGTCACGCTCTGGCTCCACAGGGCGCTGAGATCGTCGCGCAGGCGCGCGTACTCCGCTTCGATCGCCGAAGGTCGAGCTACGATGACCACATCCCGTCCCGCCTCGGTGCTTTGCGCCAGCGGGCGCACCAGCTCGCGAAGGCGGCGTTTGATCCTGTTGCGGACGACTGCGTTTCCGAGCTTACGGCTGACTGCGAAGCCGACCCGGGGCCGACCTAACTCATTATCGCTTACGAAGAGGGCCAGGTATGCACTGCCCGCCCGCCGGCCAGATCGCAGCGCCCGGTCAAAGTCGGCAGTCTTCAGCAGGCGCTGGCGGGGATTCACACATAGCGGCGGCCGCTGGAGGCGGGGGCAACCTTGTGCCGGCCCTTGCGGCGGCGCGCCTTGAGCACCTTCACCCCACCCGGCGACGACATCCGGGCGCGAAAGCCATGCACCTTGCGGCGCTGGCGCTTCTTGGGCTGATTGGTGCGCTTCATTTGGCGTCGGCTAGCTTAGCAAACAGGTGGCCCGACGTTAAGTGAAAACTTGCATTGCAGCGGTGAAATGCATTTGCTATGATTCCGCTGCCCTGGAGAGCTACGGCTCACCACCATCAACAGGTTATGCACACGAGGCTGGGGAGACCTCAAGAGGCTTGTCCACTTTTGTGGGAAGTCTGTGCATAAGCTGCGTCCCAGCTAAGCCGTCCATGGGCCTCCGTTTCCGACTCGCGCGGCTCCGGTCGCGCAGCATCGGGCTCTGCTCTCCAATCAAGCTGTCGTTCTTGTCTGGAGGAGCGTATGAACCCGGAGCAGATCTGGCAAGCGGCTCAGGAAGAGCTGCGCTTTCAGCTCAGTAAACCCAGCTACGAAACCTGGCTGAAGAACGCCTCGCTGCTAGCCCGGGAGAAGAACTCCTTCAAGATCGGGGTCCCCACCAAGCTGGCCAAGGACTGGCTCGAGGACCGCTACTCGGCCGTGATCAAGGAAACCCTGTCCGCGATCGTGTCGAGTGATGTGAACGTGGCCTTTGAGGTGACGGCTGCGGCGGCCGAGCCGAGCCACGGCGGGGGCCGGGACACAGCGGTGGCGGTGGCCGAGGAGCCGCCCGCCGACGAGCCTGCACCGGACGATGCCTCCTTGCTCAACCCCAAGTTTCAGTTTCAGTACTTCGTGGTGGGCAATAATTCACGGTTCGCGCATGCCGCCTGCCGGGCGGTAGCGGAGACGCCCGCCAAGGCCTACAACCCGCTCTTCCTCTACGGTGGCGTCGGTCTGGGCAAGACCCACCTGATGCATGCGATCGGGCATGCGGTCCTGGAGAAAAACAAGCGCAGGCGGGTGGCCTACGTCACCAGTGAGACCTTTATGAACGAGATGATCACCGGCATCCAGGCCGGGCGCATGAACGAGTTTCGCACGCGCTACCGGACGGTCGACGTCCTTCTGGTGGATGACATCCAGTTCCTGGCGGGCAAGGACCGGACGCAGGAGGAGTTCTATCACACCTTCAACGCCCTGCACGAGCTGAACCGCCAGATTGTGATCGCGTCCGACCGGCCGCCGAAGGAAATCCCAACGCTCGAGGACCGGCTGCGGTCGCGGTTCCAGTGGGGGCTGATTGCCGACATTCAGGCGGCAGACTTCGAGACCCGAGTCGCCATCCTGAAATCCAAGGTCGGGCCCTACGCCCGGCTGGTGCCGGAGGATGTGCTGTCATTCATCGCCCACAAGGTGCAGAAGAACATCCGCGAGCTGGAGGGCGCCCTGATCCGGGTGATCGCGCACGCCTCCCTCAACCACGACACCATCAACGTCGATAGCGCTGCCCGGCTCCTCCAGGATGTGATCCCCTCGACCGAGGCACGCACACTTTCGATGGATACCATCGCCCGGACCGTAGCGAGCTTCTACCACATCTCGATCGAGGAGATGAAAGGAAAGCGCCGCGATAAGCACATCGTGTTCCCACGCCAGGT
>Ga0209805_1000807_pt1 | contig 19176 bp, 20 predicted proteins | sample GraSoiAngelo_148_FD_185905 | JGI IMG/M metagenome (GOLD analysis project Ga0209805, IMG submission 185905) | Grasslands soil microbial communities from the Angelo Coastal Reserve, California, USA - 14_1009_09_20cm (SPAdes) (version 2) | ecosystem: Environmental > Terrestrial > Soil > Grasslands ... | reverse complement strand
GACCGACGCCAGCCAGCGCTTCGAGCGCGGCGTCGATTTTGCGCTACAGGGCCGCGCTATCGAGCGCGCGATCGCCCTGCTCGCGCCCATCGCGGGCGGCACCGCAGGTCCCATCGAGGTGACTGACGCCGCCGCGCATCTGCCGAAGCGCCCGCCGGTGACGCTGCGCCGAAAGCAGCTTGCGCGTCTTCTCGGTGCGTCGCTCCCCGCCGAGCGCGTGCAGCGCACGCTCGAAGGTCTCGAGATGCAGACCACGCCAAGAGCGGACGGCTGGGAGGTCACGCCTCCCTCGTACCGCTTCGACATCGCCATCGAGGCGGACCTCATCGAGGAGGTCGCCCGCATCGTAGGCTTCGAAGCCATTCCGGAGGCAGATGCGTTCGAGCCGCAGCGCTTTCGGCCACTACCCGAGGAACGCCCCGCGGAGGAATCCGTGCTGGCCGTGCTCGCGCAACGCGGCTACCAGGAAGCGATCACTTACGCCTTCGTCGATCCGGCCCTACAGGAACGGTTGTTCCCGGACCGGCCGGCCCTGGCGCTTTCGAATCCGATCGCGAGCGATCTCTCCGTCATGCGCGTGTCGCTCTGGCCGGGGCTCCTGCGCGCGGCGCTCGAGAACCAGCACCGACAGCAGGACCGCATCCGGCTCTTCGAGCATGGCACGCGCTTCGAAATCGACGGGGCGTCGACGCGCGAGATCGACACGCTCGCGGCAGTGGTGAGCGGAGCCCGTCTCCCCGAGCAGTGGGGCGTGCCGAAGGACATGCGGGGCGCCGCGGACTTCTACGATGTGAAGAGCGACCTCGAAGCGCTCTTCACCGCCACCGGACAGGCGGAGTCGTTCAAATTCGAGGCGGGCTCGCATTCCGCGCTGCACCCGGGACGCACAGCGCGTGTGCTGCGCTGCGGGCGGGACGTGGGCTGGATCGGCGAGCTGCATCCCATTCTGGTGCAAGCGCTGGATTTTACATATCCGCCAGTGCTCTTCGAGCTCGATGTCGACTCGGCGCTCGCTGTCAAGCGTCCCGCCTACCAGGAGATCTCGCGCTTTCCACAGGTGCGTCGCGACCTCGCGGTGGTGGTCGATGAATCGGTGACTTTAAGTACCCTGGCCGAGCGTGTAACCTTGGCGGCCTCAAACCTCCTGCGTGGTCTCCGCATTTTCGACGTGTATCGCGGCCCCGGGCTCGAACATGGTCGAAAAAGCGTCGCTTTAGGCTTGATTTTTCAGGATATTTCTCGCACTCTTACGGACGACGATGTGGAGCGCATCATGGCGTCCGTGGTGGTGGACTTGCGTGAGAAACTGAACGCAAGAATTCGAGAATAAAGAAATGGCCTTAACCAAAGCGGAGATGGCGGAAGCGCTGTTCAACCAGCTCGGGTTGAACAAGAGAGAAGCGCGCGAGCTGGTCGATCTTTTCTTCGAGGAAGTGCGGGCCGCGCTGTCGGGGGGCGAGCAGGTGAAGCTATCCGGCTTCGGGAACTTCGACCTGCGCGACAAGAACCAGCGCCCGGGCCGCAATCCCAAGACCGGAGAAGAGATACCGATCAGCGCCCGGCGCGTGGTGACATTCCGCCCAGGCCAGAAACTGAAGGCACGGGTCGAAGCCTATGTTGGAGCCAAAGAATAACGCCCAGCTGCCACCTATTCCCGGCAAGCGGTACTTCACCATCGGAGAGGTGAGTGAGCTGTGCGGCGTCAAGCCGCACGTGCTGCGCTACTGGGAGCAGGAATTCCCGCAGCTCAAGCCGGTCAAGCGGCGCGGCAACCGGCGCTACTACCAGCGCCAGGACGTGCTCGTCATCCGCCAGATCCGGAGCCTCCTCTACGACCAGGGCTTCACCATAGGCGGGGCGCGAAACAAGCTGACCGGCGAAGAGGCGCGCACCGACGTTACCCAGAGCCAGCAGATTGTCCGGCAGGTGCGCGTCGAGCTCGAGGAGCTGATGAAGGTGCTGCGGCGCTGAGCGCCGCATTCCCACAAACGGCGTATCATGGAAATTGCGCGCGGCGAATCCCCAGCCGCATGCGGCTTTTCAATAAGAACAATCGTGTCGGAGCGTGGCGCAGCCTGGTAGCGCACTTGCATGGGGTGCAAGGGGTCCCGAGTTCAAATCTCGGCGCTCCGATCAAAGACTTACGAGCGTTCGCGAAACTGCCTGTGGCCACCTGTGTGGCCACTTTTCAGAAAGGGGGGTAGACCGATTGCGCCTGCTCAACGTCACGAGCGCTGTGCTCGCCATTGTGGGCACGCTCTTGCTGAGCTACCCCGTGGTGTTCAAGTTCGAGGGCCGCGAGTACGGGGACGGTACCGCCGACGGCAGCGTATCGAAGCTGCCGGAGTATGTGCGCTGGCAGGCGAAGAGCGACCAGCTCGGTCGGACCGGCCTCGTGCTCGTTACGGTTAGCGCTGGGATACAAATCGCGTTGATTTTCTTGTCGCGGCCCCCGCTTGACAGCCGCAGGGCCTGAGCAATGCTTCCGCACGGGCTGTTAGCATGGGGCGAATCACGGTAAGCGGGTCCGCGATGTGCCTCGTTAGTTCAGAGGTGGAAGGGTAGTGAGATGAAGGGGCGCCTCACTACAGTAATCCTTAGGGATCGCGTCGACAGGCGCGGCTTCTGAGTAACCGGCTGCTCCTTTCGGCGGCGCAGGCTGTCGGCACGCGTTTCATGTCGAAGTCGCATAGCCGCTTTAACCTGAAGAAATCTTTGTCAAAAAAGAGGTATTCAAGATGCTCAAGCAGTGTATCGCGACTTTAGTAGTTATCGCGCTGGGTCTCAGCGTGTCGGCGTGCGGTAGCTCGCAAGCGGTCGTGAGGCAGATGGACAGGGGGAGTGCTGTCCTTACAAAGTTTCGAGTGGAGACGATTGACGATCACTCTGGTAGCGCTGTTCCCAGTACGTTCCTCACGGAGATACGCAGTTACCTAGAGTCAGACCTTACCCAACACCATCTAAATGCAAGTGAGGGCGAAGCCGCAAATCGCATTCGAATTGAGGTCGTCAGCTATCGCATGCGCGGCGGCGTAACTCGCGCCATGTTTGGAATGATGGCGGGCAAGGACGGGGTTGAATCGAAAGTTACAGTCTTGCCGCCCACAGCGCCGCAAGTCCTCGGCGAGACGAACATATCGACGTACAACGTAATGGCTGTCGGCGGCGCAGACGATATTGCTCGTATGCATGCGGACGCGATTCTAAAGTTTTTGACCGGGGAGACAAAGAAGTAACCGGCAGTGCAACGGATCGTCCGCACTTCGGTTGTGCTGTCGAAGCGCGCCCCGGGGTGAGCAAGTACTCACGCGTGTACGTAGGTTTCCCGGCGCCGGGCTTAACCTAACATCACCTACAGGCTCTTGGTCGCAGTTCGGAGTGTCCTTGACGAACTTTCTGTCCACTGCGCACGGAGTCGGGGCGGCTCCAACTGGGGCGAAGCGCTCGATAGTGCCATTAGCCTGCGCGATCGCACTCGCGTCGTGTGCGGCGCCCGCGCGAGACGGTCCGACAGGTCCCGTCTCTGGCTTGCCGCTCAGCATTCAAGGGGAGCGTCTCAGTCTTCGCGCGGAAGTGCGCGAATTGACGCCCCACAGCGTCAATCTCGTGATCTACCTCATCGTCGGCGCACCGATTCCCCACGCGAGCGTTAATGTAAGCTCGACCAATCCACTGCTGCACGTCAGCCCGGCCGGCTGCGTGCTTAGCCGGCTCACACCCCCAGTTGTCTTGCACACAACTGGCCCGCCTTATTCACTGCCCGCCGTACCGCTTTGCAGCTTTGTGCTCAACGCCTCGGACCATGCCACTTATCCGCTGCTCCTGCGAGTTCGGGATGCAAGCGGGGCTGACCTGGTAAAGCCGATTGAAACCGCTGTCGTCATCAAAGGATCCTCATGAAAAGTGCATCATTGCGCGCGGCGCTCGCCGTCATCGGTTTGACAGCCGCTGCCGGAGCCGTAACTCGTTCAGCACAAGACACGACCACTCTTAGCTCCGGCAATGCACGCGCAGCCGCTGAGTATCGACTCAAGTCGCTTGCGGGGCCCAGCGGACACTACGACGGACAGCCATATCAGGCCGCCCTGCGGGCGCGAGCCAGTATGCTCGCGCAACGCCGCCCGCAAATAGGGGCGGGGCGGGCAATCAGTGCAGCGGCATTGACCTCAGCCCCATCCGACATCAACTGGACCGAAATCGGTCCCGGCAATGTCGGCGGCCGCATCAACACCATCTGGATTGATCCCAAGAACGCGCAGCGCCTCATCGTCGGTGCCGCGGGCGGCGGACTGTGGCAAAGCAGCGACGGCGGTAACACCTGGACGGCAGTGGCCGAGTTTCCCGGATCGCTGGCGGTGAGCGCGATTGCACAATTGCCCAACGGTACCCTCCTGGCGGGCACCGGCGACTCCTTCAACGAACCCCAGCCCGGCGCCGGCATGTTCATCTCGACCGACGGCGGCAACACCTGGTCCCCGGTCGCCGCCACGGCGCCGCGGTCGAACTCCGACTTCTGGAGCGTTATCCGCTCGATCGCGACCAGCAGCAACGGGGTTGCGCTGGCTGCCACCTGGGGCGGCATCGTACGCAGCCCCGACGGGGGCAACACGTGGATAGGCGTGTGGCCGGCCGCCGGCACGGTCAACGCCAGCGACGACGTCGTCTTCGACCCCAACAATCCCAATGTAGCCGTCGCCGACAACGAGAATGGCTCAGTGGTTTACTCGATCGATGCCGGTCAGACGTGGGCAGTCGCGAGCGGACTGCCAGGCACCCAGAAGGCCCGTACTTCGCTGGCCTTCGATTCCAGCGTCGCCGGTTCGCTATACGCCCTCGTGGACAACAACAACGACGCCACTCCAAGCGGCGAGGTCTTCCATTCGACTGACGGCGGCCAGACGTGGACATTGCTCGCCGGCACATCGGCGTTTGTGAACCAGCACAGTGGACACGAGGACGGCGCCCTTTGCGACGACTCCCAAGGCGGCACGGTTGAGTGCCAAGGCAGCTACGACAATGTCATTAGTGTCATTCCGCAAGGGGCTGGCAAGCCGCCCATTATCGCCGTCGGCGGAATCGACATTTTCAGTTCAACAGACGGCGGGGCGACGTGGACCGAGACCGGATCTTGGTTGCCCAGTGACCCCAACTATCTTCATGCCGATCAGCATGCGGTGGCGTTTTCCGCAAACAACGGCACGATCTACGTCGGCAATGACGGCGGTATGTTCAAGACGCCGGTTACAGGAGGGACCTGGACTCCTCTGAATACGGGACTCGCCATCACCCAGTTCTACAGCGCTTCGGGTCATGCCGGAACAACGGCTTCGCTCAACACGGTGAATGGCATAGCAATCACACCGATTCTTGCCGGAGCGCAGGATAACGGCATGCTGCTGTACGAAGGCTACACCCCATCTGGAGCCCCACAGCCCAACAACTGGGTTAAAGCTGCTAGCGGGGATGGTGGCATCGCCATCGTCGATCCCGCCAACGGTAACTATCTGTATGGCGAGTACGTTTATCTAAAGCCAGAGTACTCATCAACAGGTGGACCCAGTCTTCAGAACCTGGCTCCGTCACCACCCGATAACAGCACACAATCTGCAAACTTCATCGCTCCTTTCGCCCTTGTGCCCAATGGAGGACAACCATCCACGCAGATGCTTGCCGGTGGCGCTACTCTCTGGCTTGGAAACAGTGTTCAAGCGGGCACCCCAACCTGGTCGTCATTCAATAACGGTACGCTGCTGCTAGGAAGCGCCGGAAACTACATCAGCGCAATTCAGATTGATCCGGCTAGCAACAATAATATTTGGGTCGGCTTCGATAACGGCCAGGTCTGGCGTACGACCAATGCGACCGCTGCGACTGGACCGGTTTGGCTGCAGGCCATAAATTCCGGATTTCCGGCAACGCCGGCAAAAACCTTCTGGGTCGTTCCAGGTCAATCCAATACCGTTTACGTGACTTTCGGCGGATTTTCCAATCCGAGCGGCGGCGCGTTCGTCACCACGGACGGTGGCCAAACGTGGACCGGCATCGGCAGCGGGCTACCGCCCGGCCCGGTGTACTCGCTCGTCACGCACCCTGCCTATCCGCAGATCCTCTACGCTGGCACCCTCACCGGCGTCTACACCAGCATCGACGGCGGCCAGAACTGGAGCGCCAGCGCCCAGGGGCCAGCCAACATTTCGGTCAACCAGTTGAGCTGGTTCGATACCTCCACGCCAAACCAGCCGGTGCTGCTGGCGGCCACTGACGGTCGCGGCGCCTGGCTGGGTTCGCCGGCCTACAACCCCACGCCGACGCTGACCTCGATCAACCCAGCGCAGGTGACGTTCGGTTCGCCGGCCACGACGATCACGCTGACCGGCACCGGCTATGTCGGTGGCAGCACGGTGACTCTGGACGGCGGCTCAATCGCGGCGACCTACGTTTCGGGCACGCAGCTGCAGGCGACGGTACTGGCTGCGGTGCTAGCGACCGCGGGGAGCCACACCTTCGTCGTCGCCAACTCGATCCCCGGCGGCGGTACGTCGGCAGGCGCCAGCCTGACCGTCGCCTACCCGGCGCCGACTCTGAGTTCCATTTCGCCCACCTCTGCGCAGGGCGGATCGAGCAGCGTGACAATCACCGCGATCGGCAGCAATTTCGTGCCGAACTCGACCATCGACTGGAACGGGACCGCGCTCGCTACGACCTACGTGTCGACGACCCAATTGACCGCGCCCGTACCCGCCGGCGATCTCGCGAGCGCGACCAACGCCTCGGTGACCGTGGTGACATCGGCACCCGGTGGCGGCGCCTCAGCCTCGATCGGCTTCACGGTGTCGGCTCCTGCAGGGGGCGGCGGTGGCGGCGGTGCCTTGAGTGCGACCGAACTCCTGGTGCTGGGCGTGATCTATCTGCTCGGCATCCGCATGAGCGGAAGCGGACGCGCTACCGTGCCCAGCCGGCGCAATGCGATGTACGCGCTGCGCTCAGGATTTGGTTGAACGACCCAGCCTCAGGCGGGAATCGACTTCGGCTGGCTCGGGTGAATGGCGCTCCCGCTAGCGGACATTTCGTGATGACCGCTGAGGTTAATTGCCGCCAGTGGACACCGCCATGTCCCCCGTACGCCCACCCCTCCGTTTGGCCGGTCGGCCACACCGGAGCAGATGGGTTCAAGCGACTTGCCAATCAAGCGCTTTTTGCCGGGGCCGCGGTACATGGCGCGACATACCTCATCGTCGACGACTTCGTCGGACAAGGCGGGACTCTCGCAAACCTTATTGGCTTTATCCGTTCCCAGGGCGGTGAGGTCCTGGGCGCTAGCGTCTTGACCGGAAAGCCGTACTCGGCAAAGCTGGCGCCCGACGAAGGCCAAATCAATGCGTTGAGACATAAGCATGGGCGAGAGCTTGAAACCTGGTGGGCTGAGAAGTTCGGGTTCGACTTCGATCGACTTACCCGGTCGGAAGCTCGCTACCTCGAAAAGACCGCGGATGCTCACACCATCCGAAGTCGAATTGCTGCGGCAGGATCTTAAGTCCGCACTTAAAGTCCTCGGCCAAGACGAAATCGACGACGCCCATGACTTGTTTCGGCGAAGCGGCTTTCGATCCACCGACTTTGAAATCCTCCAACGGAGCGACCCCTCAGTGCCGCACGTGAGTCCGCTCAGCGGAACGGCTGTTGTGATTCGAAAGAGCAACCGGATCGCCAAAACCTACGTGGCCGGCCACCTCTCGAGCTGGCTTATGCAACTCGAGAGCGACCTAAAACTCGGCACGTTCGGCCGCCCGTAGGCCGCGGGAACTTCAGGCCGCCTGCCGTGAACCAGAAGCTATTTGCCGAGTTCGTCGAGCGTGACCCAGATGAACGAGATCATTCGCGGGGAGCGCGCGCAGTCGCGCAGCTTGCTCGGAATCGGCCGAGTTTCAAATGACCCGGATCTGCTCACTTTGGCGCAAAATGCCAATTGTTCCCCCCAATCCGAGGAGCCCGTTATGAGCAAGGCAATGGACACAAAGAAAGATGCGAAGAAGAAACCCGCCAAGAGCCTGATGGAAAAGCGCGCCGCAAAGAAGGAGAAGAAAGCGAATAGAGGATTGCGAGTGTAGAGAGGCACGTAAGGCCAACCTTGGTCACAAGGAGCGCTCGAGAGCGGGCGTCGGTTCGCCGCGCCCTTGCGCTGACAAACTGATCACTCCGGCAGACGCATGACCTATGGGTGGGTCATGAAGTAAGAACCAGCGATGAAAATCATCAAGAGCTATCCGACCACGGTCGAGGCCGATCTGGCGAGGCTCGAGCTGGAGGCCGCCGGAATACCCTCGATCGTCGTCGGAATAAGTGCGGGCATGGAAGGCGGAGTGGCCGGCGTGCAATTGCTCGTGCAGGACGATCAGGTCGAAGCAGCGCTGACCCTGCTCAGGGACGCGTGAAATCGGCCTGCGGCTGACCGCTCGGGTCGGCGCGTTGGCGCGTTTTCGTCAGGCCGAAGGCCGATCGGCGCCGCGACGGGCAACAGGCCCCGGCCGACCTCGCGAACCCACGTCCCGCGATCGATCGGCAGCGACGGCGGATCCGGAAGATCCAGGAGCCGCAGCCGCGCGTGAGACATCAACGAGGCCACGCCTCGTTGGCTGCTCTTCGTGTGAGACTCCGTGCCAATACACGATCGCCATGAAAGCGAAAAACACCGCGAGGGCGCCAATATCGATCAGGAGGATTTCCATAGGTCACCTTTGACAACGGGTCACGCCACGGCGATCTGACGGCAGCCAGCATAGGCAAGAGACACGACATTGGCCCGTTACACACGGATTCTCTGGACGCAAACTGTTCAGGACACGGACCAGAACAGTTCGTACATAATCAGCAGGCACCGGACGCCTCCTCCTCAAAACGTGAAATTCGGCACGCCCGGGTCGAGTGGAAGACCACTCCCGCCTCAAAAGCCCTTTGCCGCTTCAGATACTTTGGTCAGTGTCTCCTGGCGTCCGGGAACGGGTGATATGACTTTTTCGTCTGCGCGCATCTGTCCGCACTGCGGCCGACCGAAGAAATCGCGCTTGCCCTTCGAGATCGCGGCAGGGGCCGCCGTCGCCATCGTTGGCGTGGTTGCCTTGGCGCTTTGGTCCGGGACGCACGATGAAACGCCGAGGAACAATGCGCCGCCGAAGGCTCGAGAAACCGTTATCGCGCACCCGTATCGCGTGCTGGAGCGGAGTCTCACCGCGTCCATCGGGTACAACCGATCGCTTCAAGTGCTCCGGATAGAAAATCGGGATACCTTCCCTTGGACGAGCTGCCTGCTCAGCCTCAATTCCCATGGCATCTCGAGCCTCAAGCTCGAGGTCGACACGATCAAGTCCGGGCTGACTGAAGCGGTGCTCATACAAAGCACCGAATTCGTCGATGGCGACGGCAAAAAGTTCGACCCGACGACAAGTGACCTGGCCAGGCTGGACCTGGACTGCGAAACGCCTCACGGTCGCCGCTACTACGGGGGTGAGTTCGGGTCGGCCATGCCCCCGGCTCGCTGACCCGCAAGACAGGCAGTTCTCCGCACGCCGCCGCGTATCAGTTACCACGTACACGTCGAAAGAACTCCCGCACATCCGCGGCGAACTGCTCGGGCTGCTCCAGCGCGAAAAAGTGGCCGCCGCGCTCGAATTCCGACCAATGCACCACGTTGTGGTCGCGCTCGGCAAGGCAGCGGATGGTGACGTCCTGCGTCTGCGATACCAGGACGCCCGTGGGCACGCGGCTGCGGGCCTTGGGCGCCCGGGCGGCCGGGTCGTGCAGCGCCTCGTAGTAGCGGTTGGCGGATGATCCGGCGGTGCGGGTGAACCAGTAGAGACTCACGTTCGTGAGGATCCGGTCTGTATGGGCGATGTCTTCGGCGAAGCGCGTGGCCGGATCGCTCCATTCCTTGAATTTCTCGACGATCCAGGCGAGCTGCCCGGCCGGCGAATCGGTGAGACCGTAGGCGAGCGTCTGCGGCCGAGTGCTCTGTATGTGCAGGTACGCGGCCATGTCTTCGCGGAATCGCTGGTGCCGCGCCATGCGCTCTTGCTCGGCCACGGTCAGGCCGGCCATTTCCGCTGGATCGCCGCAAGAGGACGTGACGAGTGCGTTGACATGCACGCCGATTACATGCGTCGGATCGAGGCGCGCCATTTCAGGCGCAATGATCGCCCCGGCATCGCCTCCCTGTACTCCGTAGCGCTCGTACCCGAGCTGCGCCATCAGCTCGGTGAAAGCCTTCGCGATGCGGCCGTGTGTCCAGCCCGGCGCGGTGAGCGGTCCCGAGAACCCGTGGCCCGGAAGCGACGGAATCACCAGATGAAAGGCCTGGCTACGCTTGCTGGCGTCCGCAGGCGGATCGGTCAGGGGTCCGATCGTGTCGAGAAACTCCACGAGCGATCCTGGCCAGCCGTGGATGAGCATCAACGGAATGGCATCGGGCGCCGTGGCCCGCACATGCAGAAAATGCACGGGCGCGCCGTCGATGAGGGTAGTGTACTGCGGGAAACGGTTGATGCCCGCCTCGTGCTCGCGCCAGTCATAACTCGTGCGCCAGTACTCCGCGAGCTCTATGAGATAGCCGAGCGGGACGCCTCGTTTCCAACCGGCGCCGGACAGCTCTCTCGGCCAGCGAGTTCTCCGCAGCCGGAAGCGCAAGTCGTCGATTTCCGCCTGGGGAATCTCGATCCGAAAAGCCCGGATTGCGGTATCGCTCGAGTCGTCGTCGGTCAGCAGGATCGCTTTTTCGGCGGCGGGGTTGCTCATGTCGGTCCTTCCCTCCCGGTTGAGTATTCCGTCCGGCACTGGAAACTGGCTCGCGTGAATGGCATTAGCGTAGCGGGCAGTTGTGGACAGATTCTGTCCGCAATTTTTTGTATCCTCTGTCTCATGCTCGACACCTCGACCCGCCTGCTCCGTCTGCTCTCGGTGCTGCAGTCGCGCCGGTCCTGGACGGGCGCCGGGCTCGCCGACCGTCTCGAGGTCACACCACGAACGTTGCGGCGCGATATCGACCGACTGCGCAGCCTCGGCTACACGGTGGCGGCCGCGGCAGGGCCGGGGGGTGGCTATCAACTGAGCCGGGGTTCCGCGCTGCCGCCCTTGCTGTTGGATGACGACGAAGCGATAGCCATTGCGGTATCCCTCCGCAGCGCGATGGATGCCTTCGCCGGCATGAGCCAGACGGCCGTGAGCGCGCTGGTCAAGTTGAATCAGCTGCTGCCCAGCCGCTTGCGCAAGAGAGTGGGAGCACTTCAGGCGGTTACGGTCTCGGTTGGTGGAACCGCGCCGGTTTTGGATCCCGATACTCTCACCACACTGGCGGCTGCCTGTCGGGATCAGTGCCAGCTGACCTTCGACTATCGGGATCGTGCGGGCAGGGCCTCCACCCGAACGGTCGAGCCCGTACGACTGGCCCACACGGGCAACCGCCGCTGGTACCTGGTGGCGTGGGACGTGGGCCGCACGGCCTGGCGCACCTTGCGCGTGGATCGGATCAACGGCCGCCCGGCTACGGGTGCGCCTTTCCGTCCCCGTCCTCCGCCCCCGGACGTCGAGCGCTACGTGGCGGAGGCGATCTCCTATGCGCCGTACCGCCATCGGGCGAGATTCAAGCTCGCCGCCGCCGCCGCGGCATTAGCCGGACGGATCCCGCCCTGGCTGGGTGTGCTCGAGCCCCTGGACGCGCAGCACAGTCTGCTCAGCATCGGAGCGGAAACCCCCGAGATATTGATCGCCCAGGTGATCATGTGCGGAGTGGACTTCGAATTGGTGGAGCCAGAGCACCTTCGGCCCCGGTTTCAGGAAATCGCGAGCCGCCTTAACCGGGCGGCACTCGTGTCTTAACGGGCCGCGGAGGGCATGGGCCGCTACGCTGCCTGCTCGGTGCCACCCAAGCCGTGCAGCTGCGCCCCGTCGCTCGCATGGATCTGCTGATGAGGCACCCGCCACTTCCCGCCACGATTGCCGCACGGCTTTGCCACAGACGGCTGACAGACTCTGCACTCTATGCACACATCCCTCGGGAGGGGAGTTCCCCATGTCTGATCGATTGGCGGCGCTGCTCGAGGCCATCGGGCGGATGCTCCGCGAGTCCCTTGGCCGGCTCGGCGCCATGTCGGCCGGCGCGGTTCGCGAGCTCACGACGGCCGTCTCCCGCTTCCGCACGCGTCTCGTGATCGCGGTGCTGCTCGCCGCTTTCGTCTACGGGCTCTACGGCTATCCCCCTTTCGCCGCAGCGCATCGCGGCGAGCTGCTCGTGCGCACCAACCTGCTCGACGGCTCGGCGAGTGCCTACTCCGCGGGCACCGTGCTGGTGCTCCCCGGCATTCACCAGGCGCGCAGGTACTCGACCCGGGAGCAGGTGTACCGGCCGATGGAGAGCGCGAGCGCCACGGGCGCGGCGCCGTTCCAATCGAACGAGGGTCTGTCGATCGGGGTCGACCTGACGGTGCGGTGGGCGATCGACCGCACTCGCATCGCGCAGTTGTCGAAGGAGTTTCCGGACGACCTCAACGCCGATCTCATCCGCCCGGCCGTGCAGGGGGTCGTGTACCCCTTGTTTGCCCGGCACACGGCGCGCGAGATCTTCTCGCGCCAGCGCGCCGAGATTCAAAAGGAAATCATGACCGAGCTGGCGCCGAAGCTTGCGGCGGTAGGGCTTGTGCTCCGCGGCGTGGACATGGGAAAGGTGGATCTGCCGCCGGAGTATCGCGCCGGCATGGGGAAGCTCCTCGCCGAGGAGCTCGAGACCGAGAAGATCCGCTATACGCTCGAGCTCAAGGAGGCCCAAGTGAAGCAGACGCAGCTCGAGGCCGAGGCCGACAAGGTGCGGCGGCAGAAGGCGGCCGAGGCGGCTGGTCAGGAGCAGGTCATAGCCGCGCGCGCTCAGGAAGAGACCATGAAGCACATCCTGCCCTTCAAGCAGAAGCAGATCGAGCAACGCCGGCTCGAGGCCGAGGCGGAGAAGACCGCGCGGATTCGCACGGCCGAGGGCGCTGCCGAGGCGCGCCGAATCGAGGCCCGGGGCGAGGCGGACTCCCGGCAGAAGCTCGCCGACGCCGAGGCGTACCGTCTCGAGCTCGTCGGGAAGGCGAACGCCGGGCAGATGGAGCGCGAGGGCGCCCTGATCGCGCGCTACCCGCTGCTGATCCAGAAGACGCTCGCCGACAAGCTCTCCGACAAGGTGCAGGTCATCATCGCGCCGTCGCCGCCGTCGGGTCAGTTCATCGGGTCGAACCTGATCGGCACGCAGGGCCCGGCGAGCCTGGTGGCGGGTGCGCCCGCCAGGGCGGCCGCGGCGGCGGGGAGCCCGTAGTGATCGCCGCGCTCGCGGCGACTCTCGCCATCGTGGTCCAGGACCACACCGCACTCCGCGCGGCGCCGCGGTCGGGCGCTACCGAGCTGACGGCGCTCTGGCAAGGGGATGTGCTCGAGATCCGTGGCCAACACGCGGGATACCTCAAGGTCTACGACTATCGGCGCGAGCGGGGCGGATACCTGAGGAGCGAGGGGGTCCGGGAGGTGGGACTCACCGAGGCGGATGCGCCGGCGCTGCTGGCGGTGCTGCGCTTCCTGCGCGAGAGCCGCGGATTTGAGGCGCTCGGGATCAGCTACGGTGCCGCGTATCTCAAGGCCGTGTCCGCACCGGCTCTCACCGCCGAGCCTTTCGATGCGATCGCCGGGATGGCCGAGCGGCTGGCCGACGAGGCCTCGGGCGCTGGCCCGCGGCGTGCCGACGTGGCCGCACACCTCGAGGTGGTCGCGCAGTTCGGCATTCGCATGCGCACTTTCGAGCGCAATGGTCGAATACAGGTGTGTTATGAGGGCGAGCTTTTCCGCCGCGTGTTGTCGCTGTCGGGCGCGGGCTCGGAGGAGCGGGCGCGGGCCGCACTCGCCCTGACGCGGCCGGACTGCGTCGACCCGAGCGCGGGGCCGCTCGTGCGCGAGTCGGTGGACGAGGAGCGGCGCGAGCTTCTCGAGCGGATCGAGGAGCAGGGACTCTCCGCGCTCACAAAGAGTCTTCTGCACGCACGGCGCGCAACCGTCTGGGCCTCCGTTGCCTACGAGCACGCACGGCGCCGGGAGCCGTCCGGGCCGGCGGCGCGGCGGGCGCTCGAAGAGCTTCTCGAAGTGAATGCGGCCGATCTGGGCGCTGACCGCCGCGCCGAGTATGTCGATGCGGTGGTGCGGGTGGGCGCGATCCGCTGGGCTGCCATGTCGCCTGCCGCGCCCATGGGCTCGCTCACCTTGAGTGCGACCGCGGGGGAGCCTGGCCAGACCTGCCTGACGCTCGCCGATGTGCAGCGGCCACGCGTCGAGCCGCTCCTGCGACGCTGCACTTACGGGGTCGCCTGGATGGCTTCGGCGCAGACCTTCGCCCAGGGCCGCGCGCTCGCGCTGGCGGTGCAGCCGCTCGAGAGCTGGCGCGAGCTCTGGGTTTTCCATGAGAGGGCAGGGAGCTGGACCGTCGATGTGCTCTCACCCGGTGTGGACGATCCGCAGGAAGGTTATGTCGAGTTTGCCGGCTTCGCGCCGGGAACACGGCGCCTGCTCATTGCGCGCGAGCTGAAGGATCAGGGTCGATTTCGCCGCTTCTTCGAGGAGCGCCGGCTCGATGATCTCGCGCTGGTGCGGCAAGCGAGTGCTCCGGAGCGGCTGTTTGACTTCGGCCGCTGGCAGGACGTGGCCTGGCGGCGCGATACGCTCGTGCTTCACTGAGGCCCGAGGCGGCTCGGGTATCGAGCCGCCGTCTCGGGGGCTTCACTCCACCATCACCACGACTTTTCCTCGCGCATGGCCTTTCTCGAGATAGCGGAGCGCCTCGCCGGCTTCGCTCAGCTTGTAACGCCGTTCGATGACCGGTGTCACCTTCCCGGACTGCATGAGATCGCCGAGGACGGCGAGGTCGTCGTGGTTGAGATCCGCGAGCATCATGCCGAACTTCTGGCTCACCAGTTTCGACAGCACCATCCCTTCGATCGGCTTGGCCAGCCAGCCGAACCAATTACCGGGGTCTATCATGCCGATCATGACGTAGCTGCCGCCGGGATTTAAGACGCGCTTGTACGCGAGCAGCGAGTGGGTCGCGACATTGTCGACGATCAGATCGTAATGTTGGGTGCCTGCGGTGAAGTCCTCCCGCGTGTAGTCGATGACGTGATCCGCGCCGAGTGAGCGAACCATGTCGACGTTCTTGGTGCTGCATACGCCGGTCACTTCCGCACCGAACGACTTGGCGATCTGCACGGCGAAGGTACCGACACCCCCCGAGGCGCCGTTGATCAGGACCTTCTGTCCGGCGTGAATGTGTCCCTTGTCGCGCAGGGCCTGCAAGGCGGTGATGGCCGCGATCGGCACCGAAGCCGCCTGCTCGAAAGTCACACTGGCCGGTTTCAGCGCGATGGCGCGCGCCTCCCGGACGGTGACGTACTCGGCGAACGCCCCATCTCTTCCGCCGAATACCTCGTCGCCCGGCTTGAAACGCGTGACGCTCTTGCCGACCGCCTCGACCGTTCCGGCAAAGTCGACGCCGAGGCGTGGGTTGTCCGGTTTTCCGAAGCCGTCGTCCATGCGCACGAGGTACGGGGTGCCTTCGAGCTCGTGCCAATCGAGCGGATTGACCGAGGCCGCATGCACTCTGACCAGGACTTCGTTGTCCTTAGGGGAGGGCTTCGGGATGTCCTCATACCGCACGACATCCGGTGAGCCGTAGCAATGGCGGACCGCGGCCTTCATGAGAGTCGCGCCGGCGGGCGGTGCGGGGGTTGGGCCGCACGGAGTGGTGTGACTCATGAAGAGCGCGAGCGACAGCACCCCGACTCCCACGAGGATCACGATGACGTTCAGGATCTTGTAACGCAGCTTCATGCGTCCCCCGGCGCTTGGATCAAGGGATCGAGACCCCTCCCGCGTCCCCTGTGCGCTTTCTGTTGGTCGTGGAGAGTGTACCGCGGGACGCGCTGTCGACGGGATCGTTTGAGCGCAAAACGGAGTCGCCCCGTGGCGAGGGAACCGGGATATTTTGTGCCGCGGAGGCGGCGGGCTCAGCAGCCGTGCAGGAGACGGTGCGTCTGAAGGTCCGCAATCGCCTCGGCCGAGGTCCGGCGGGCTTCCTGGGCGCGGCGCTTCAATCGCTCCCGCTGGGTCCCCGGCGTTTCCATCACCGTCACCGAGCTTTCGAGATGCCACAGGTGCAGGGACGCGGCATCGCACTCCTCGATCAGGCGGTATTTTTTCTGACAGGTCACGTGGAGTGATTGTAACCCCGCCCCGAAGGGGGCGCAGTCGCGGCAAACCGCGCGCATATAGGGGTTTACCGCAGGATTTCCCCGCTTTATGTAGACTCGAGGCCTCAACCGCACCTGCGAACGGATCCGGCACACGCATCCGCACTACCCGGATGTGCACCACAGGCACGGGCATTCGTGACGCTGCAACGCATGGATGTCACTCGACCTTCAGTCGGGCGAACGCCATCATCCCAGCGGGGTCGTGTCCGTAGAGAGGGGTCAAGGAAGACGGCAGGAAATTGAACGCATAGAGCGCGCCGAGGCCCACTTGGAGGTGCTCCGAGATACGCCAGTCGTGGATCGCGCCGACTGAGGCCTTGGCGACGACATAAACGGGGCTCGACTGACCGCCGAAATCGGTGAGCTCGTTGTTGGTTTCACGCTCGAAGCGAGCGAAGATCGTCCAGAGATCGGTCGGCTTTACCGCACTCTCGATCAGATAGGCCCAAAGGCGCGGCCCACTACTCCCGTGCCGATAACCGTAGGCCGCAGTGGTCGACCAATAACGATTGGCGCCAAGCGGCTCGGTGTAAATGGCGCTTGCCGACGATCGTGTCTCGTCCTCGCGCGGGGCGAGCTGCTCGGGGCTGATCTGTCTGGCCCATGAGACCTGCAGCGAGAGCGTCTGCGCGGGATTCCACGAGAAACGGGCCGCGGTCGAGTCCAAGGGGCCGGGCTCGATGCGATAGCGATATTGATCGGGCTCGCGACCGTGGAAGCGGGAGGCTTCCAGCTTGAAGATGCTGTGCACGTAGCCGACTGTTACAACGCCGTTGGTGATGTGGGTTGAGTCGAGCCAGTGGTGACTGATCGGTGCCTCGGGGCTGTCGAGAATGGAGAGCCGATGCATGAACGCGGGCGGCCCACAGGCGGGCTCGCCCGGCAGCCCCGCGTACAGATACGCGTTGTCTTCCGACCCGAGCGGATGACTGAAGCTTCCGGAAAGCTCCATCACAAGGTTGTGCGGATGCTGGTGATCGATGAGCGGGTCCCTGCCGTTCGCCGTCTCGCCGGTAGCCAGGAGCAAGGGGTAGCCGGACGCCCCCATCAACGGGTCCGGACTGAGCATCGCACGGATGCGCACGACGTCCTCCGACGCGAGCGCCCGCGTCGCCTCGGACATCACCATGCCGGCAGCAAAGGTCTTGTCATCTCCGCGCGGACCCTGCTGGCGGTCGTACACGGCGTTGAGTCGAGCGTGGCTCATCACCATCCACTCGCCCGCCTCGATGTGCACGCCGCCATGCACGGAGCTGTCCGGTTGCCATGCGGTGCCGGAGGCCTCGCGTGTCATGGGGTAGGCCCCCAGGGCGGCGCTCATTCCCATGTGATGCTGTTGTTCAGCGGTCGCGCCGTCCTCATCTGTCGACGCTGCCGGAGCTGCGGCAAAGGCACCGCCAGAAATGAGCATTAGAGCCACTGCGGATACCACAAGACTTATCATCGGTGCACTTGGAACCATAGTATCGTCCAAGCGCGAGTCTCCTGCGGAGACTGAACATGAGATCGCTGAAGATATCGGGCTGGCTGGAAGCCGTGTTCCGATTTGGTGTGGCTCTACTCGCCTGGTGCGCGATCGCACATGCTCACACTCACCTTCTCGGGTCCGTACCCGCCGACGGCGGCGTGGTTGCGACGCCGCCGTCAACCGTTGTGCTCACCTTCTCGGAAGCGGCGCGCCTAACCGCGGCATGGATTCAGAAGGGGGAAGGCGCCAGGAGCAGACTGGCTCCTCCCGAGACAACGGCCAGGGAGGTCACGATCGCCATCCCGGCCCTGACGCCCGGAACCTACGTGGTGAGCTGGCGCGCCGCGAGTGCCGACGGCCATGTAATGCCGGGGAGGATTCGCTTTACGGTGTCGGGTGGGGCTGCCTCGCCGGGCGAGCGGCGCTAGAGCGATCAGGCCGCGTCGCGCCCCCCTTCACGACGCGGCCCGATGCGCTGCTTCAACAGCGGTGGGCAGTGCGATGCGCCTCGAGCGCATCCATGGCCTGATCGCACGCCTTGCGCGCCTCGTCGGTCGTGCTCTTTTGTGGCAACTGCGTTACGGAGAGCTGGTTTTTCGGAGCCAGGTAGCCGTTCAGGGCCTGCAGGAAACGGCGCGCCTCGGCTGCAGACTGCATGTGCAGCCGGAGCTTTTCCTGGCAGGTCGCGGCCGACGGCTCGATGCCTGTGCCGGATGTGCTGAGTATCTCGATCGGATCAATCACGCGCGCATTGTCTGCGCGCGCTGCGCATGGCGCAGTCGTGACAAATCCCGCAGCAGGTAGGGGTTTATGCGGACGCCCGGATGCCGGCGCCTCCCGCCGGAGCGCTATCTACAGCGAGCGCGCGAGGTCGCTCCAGAGCACCACGGCGAGGTAAGCGAGGAGCGCGGCGAGCGTGGCGGCGATATCAAGGACGACGGATTGCATGGGTCACCCTCCCTTGGGCACGCAGACTAGCCGCGGCGGCCGCGCGGGGCGCCCCGCGGGCGAGGTAGCGCGCGTCACGGGTTCGGGAGCGCCGCGCGTACGCATTTAGGGGGAGGGCGGTTGTGCCCCTTCGACAGGGAGCTCGTGTCGAGGGACGGCGGCGCACAGGCCGATCCGAACGACCCGGCCGTGGTGAGGTCTCAGCTAGTGGGCTTGAGCGAGTGGCCCGGAGGCATGCCTATGCACATCACCCGGTCGGAAGTCGGCCTCGCCATCGCCGCTACGGCCGTGGCGCTCGTTTGCATGCCCGCGTGGGGTGCGGCCGATGAGAAGGAGGCCGCGGAGACCCGCGGCCAGTCGGCAGTCTGGACGGCGAGGGAGCTCAGCTTCGTGTATGTGGGCTTCACCGCGCAGTACTCCTGTGAGGGGCTGCGCGACCGCGTGACGGAT
>Ga0209805_1000804_pt1 | contig 19201 bp, 19 predicted proteins | sample GraSoiAngelo_148_FD_185905 | JGI IMG/M metagenome (GOLD analysis project Ga0209805, IMG submission 185905) | Grasslands soil microbial communities from the Angelo Coastal Reserve, California, USA - 14_1009_09_20cm (SPAdes) (version 2) | ecosystem: Environmental > Terrestrial > Soil > Grasslands ... | reverse complement strand
CGATCGACCCGACACCGCCTGCGCCGTTGATGATGAGCACCGATCTGCCGCTCGCCACCTTCATGCGGTCGAAGAACGCCTCCCAGGCGGTGATCGCGGTGAGCGGGATCGCGGCGGCATGCGCGAAGTCGAGCGTCTTCGGCTTGCGCCCGACGATGCGTTCATCGACGCAATGGAACTCGCTGTTCGAGCCCGGGCGCGTGACGTCGCCGGCGTAATAAACCGCATCGCCCGGCTTGAAGAGCGTGACCTGGGCACCCACCGCGGCAACAGTGCCGGCCGCGTCCCAGCCGAGCACGCGGGGCGAGGGCGTGTCCGTTTTTCTTTGTTTGGTGTCGACTGGGTTCACCGACACCGCCTCTACCTTGACGAGCAAATCGCGCGGGCCCGGCCCGGGTTTGGGCAGCTCGATGTCGGTGAGCGAGGCGATGTCGCGGCTAGTGTGCGCAACGGCTTTCATAGGTGCTCCAGGAGTTCAGCAGGGCGGGAAATGATCGCATCGGCGTTCCAGGTCGCGGGCCCGGGATTATCGGTGCCGTGATAACCGTACTGCACGGCGACGCAGCGCATGCCGGCGGCGCGCGCTGCCTGGATGTCGCGCAGGTCGTCACCAACGTAGACGCAGTCGGCCGGCGCCAGGTCGAGCTTTTCGGCCGCCGCGAGCAAGGGCGCCGGATGCGGTTTCAGATGCGGTGTCGAATCGCCGCAGATCACGCATGCCGGCGCGACGCCGAGCTCCTCCACCAGGCGCGTGGTGAAGCGGCTTGATTTGTTCGTGACGATGCCCCAGGCGATGTCGCGCGCCTCAAGCTCGGCCAGAAGCTCCGCCATGCCGGGGAATACGCGCGTGTGGACGCATAGCGCTCGCCCGTACAGGTCGAGGAATTCGTCGCGCATCGCAATGTATTGCGGGTGCTCGGGCGTCATGTCGAAGCCGACGCGCAGGAGGCCGCGCGCGCCCATCGACGCGTAGGGCCGCACGACCGCGGCGGCGAGGGGCTGCAGGCCGCGCGCCGCGCGCATCGCATTCACTGCGCAAGCGAGATCGGGCGCGGTATCGGCCAACGTGCCGTCGAAATCGAACAGCACCGCGCGCGTGCTAGTCACGCACGCAGCGCAGGAGATAGTTGACGTCGCAGTCGCGCCCGAGCCGATACTCGCGCGTGAGCGGGTTGTAGGTCATGCCGATGAGCTCGGCGCAGCGCAGCCCGGCGTCTCGAGCGAAGCGCGAGAGCTCCGCGGGCTTGATGAAGCGCAGGTAGTCGTGCGTGCCGCGTGGCAGCAGCCGCAGGATGTACTCCGCGCCGATGACCGCGAAGAGATAGGCCTTGGGGTTGCGGTTGATCGTGGAGAAGAACACCTGGCCGTCCGGGCGCACGAGGCGCGCGCACGCCGCGACGACGTTGGCCGGCTGTGGCACGTGCTCGAGGAGCTCCATGCAGGTGATCACATCGAAGGCTGCCGGATGGCGCTCGGCATATTCTTCGGGGCTCGCGCACTCGTATTGCACATCGGCTTTGCTCTGCAGAAGGTGTAGTTGCGCGACGCGCAGCGATTTTTCCGAAAGATCGATGCCGCTGACGCGTGCGCCGCGCGCGGCCATCGCCTCGGCGAGGATGCCGCCGCCGCAGCCGACATCGAGCACGTTCTTGCCCGCAAGCGCGGCGCGCTCGTCGATCCAGTCAAGCCGCAGCGGATTAATTTCGTGGAGCGGCCGGAACTCGCCGTGCGGATCCCACCAGCGATGCGCGAGCTGGCTGAACTTCTCGAGCTCGGCCGGATCGACGTTCACGCTCACGCCGGTGATTGTCCCAAAAAAAAGCCCCGCCGAAGCGGGGCTCGTTGCGTGCACCTAACGCTACTTCGTGTTCGCGGAGCCGGGATTGCTCGATGAAGAGCCGGCGCTGCCGGAGCTCGCGCCGCCCGTCGCGCCGGCGCCGGCTGGAGCGGGCGCCGAGCCAGCGGTCGTCTCGCGGCTGCCGAGCAGCTCTGCGTCGACGCGCCGGTCGGGCTGCAGGCAGGCGATGAGCTTCTGGTTCTTGTTGTTCTCCGGGCCCATGTTCTTGCACTGGTCGCCGGTGATGGGCTGGCTCTCGCCTTTCGCTTCGACCTGCAGGCGGCTACGATCCACGCCTTTGGTCGCCAGATAGTCGGCCACCGCCTGCGCGCGGTCCTCCGACAGTTTCTGGTTGTAGTCCTCGGTGCCGATGCGGTCGGCATGCCCGGTGAGCACCACTTTCTCGACGTCGGAGCCCTGCGCGCTCTTGGCGAGCTCATCGAGCTTCTGCTCGCCGGCGGGTGTGAGCTCCGCCCGGTTGAACGCAAACAGCACGTCGGTGTTGAGCGTGATCTTCTCGATCACGCGCGGTGGCGCGGCAACAACCGGCGCGGGCGCCGGCGCTTGTGCGACTGGCACGGGCGCGACTGTAGCCCGCGTCACGAGGTCACAGGGCGCGGCGGCCTTGTCCGGCGACCACTCTGCGCCGCCACGCCAGCAAAGGCCAAAGGGGTTGGTCGCTACCACTCCTGCGCCCGAGCCGACATAAGCATCAGACGGCGGTGGCGGATTGCCGCGGTGCTGCGCTCCGCTGGACGGCCGGCGTTCGCATTGCGGTCTGTCTGATAAGTTTGTGCGTACGCAGCACCGGCCCACGCCGCCGCGATTAGCACTGCCAAGATGCGCTTCTCCATCCTCGTCTCCTTGTGGAAAACGTTGCAAAAATCAGCCGTGCCAACCGGATCAGGTCGACATGGGCCACAGGGAGCAGCAAACAGCGTGCCGCGAAACAAAAACCCCGCCGAAGCGGGGTCTGGGCGGGTAGGGCGGACTATTGCGTTCTAGGGACGGCGTGTGCCGATGACCTCGATCTCCACGCGGCGGTTCTTGGCGCGGCCTTCGCGCGTGCGGTTGTCGGCGACGGGCTGTTTCTCGCCTTTGCCTTCGGTGTAGATGCGATTCGCTTCGATGCCTTTCGACGCCAGATAGGCCTTCACCGATTCGGCGCGCCGCACCGAAAGCTTCTGGTTGTACTCGTCGCTGCCGATCGAGTCGGTGTGGCCGATCGCAATCACGACCTCGAGATTGATGCCCCGCACTTTCGCAGAGAGGTCATCGAGCTTCGCCTTGCCGTCGGGCTTGACCACCGACTTGTCGAAGTCGAAAAGCACATCGAAGGTGACTTTCTCGGCCACGGGCTTGGGCTTCGGCGGCTCGGGCTTCGGCTCGGGCTTCGGTGCCGGCGCGGGCGCCGGGGCCGGGGCCGGCGCGGGCGCGGGCGCCGGCTTCGGCGGCTCCTGCGTGGCGCAACCAGCGGCAAAAGCGACGAATGCGGCGACCAATGCGACAAGAGCCCACGCGTTCGTTCTCATTGTTTCTCCCGTTTGGTACTTAAAACCTGATTGCTATCAATGGCCTGCGAGCGAGCCGAGGGCATTCTGCCACAAAGCCATCCGAGTATCCAAGCGAGCAAAGGCATCGTTTTGAAGCTCAGCGTCGAGAAGGCGCAGCTCACCTGCAATCCATACGTGGGTGACGTGCTCGCGGCCCGCCGCATACACAAGATGCGACACCACGTCATAGCACGGTGCGAGTTCCGGCGCGCGCAGTGAAACGGCGACGAGGTCGGCCGCCTTGCCGGGCGTAATCGAGCCGATGCGCTCTGCGAGCCCGAGCGCTTGCGCGCCGCCGAGCGTCGCCGCGCGCAGCGCCGCGTGCGCAGGCATCGCCTGCGCGTCGCGCGCGAGCGCTTTGGCGAGCAGCGCGGCGCTGCGCATCTCCTGGAACATGTCCAGGCGGTTGTTGCTCGCCGCGCCATCGGTACCGAGCGCGACGTTGACGCCCGCGGCGGCGAGCTTCGCGACCGGCGCAAAGCCGCTCGCGAGCTTGAGGTTCGAGCTCGGGCAATGCACGACCGAGGAGCCGTGGCGGGCGAGCAGCGCGATCTCTTCGCGGCTGAGATGGACCGCGTGCACGGCGATCAGATTCGGCGTGACGATATTCAGCCGCTGCAGCCGCTCGAGCGGCCGCACGCCGTGCTCGGCAACCGAGCGCTGCACTTCGTCCTCCGTCTCGTGCACGTGCACATGCACGGGCAGGTCAAGCTCCGCAGCGAGCGTCGCCACCTGGCGGAAGGTCGCATCGGACACCGTGTAGGGTGCATGCGGCGCGAGGCAGAAGGAGGCGAGCGGCTCATCGCCGTAGCGATCGCGCACCTCGAGGCCCTTGCGCAGGTAGTCCGCCGCATCGGCCGCATAGGCGGACGGAAACTCGATCACGATGATGCCGTGCGCCGAGCGCATGCCCGCTTCGAGCGCCGACTCGAGCGCCGCCTGCGGGAAGAAGTACATGTCATTGAAGCAGGTGATGCCGCCACGCAGCATCTCGGCGCACGCGAGCAGCGTGCCATCGCGCACGAACTGCGGCGACACATGGCGCTTTTCAGCGGGCCAGATGTGCTCCTCGAGCCAGCGCATGAGCGGCAGATCGTCCGCCAGCCCGCGCATCAGCGTCATCGCGGCATGCGTATGCGCGTTGACCAGCCCCCCCGGGAAGAGCACATGCTCGTCGAGCGCGATGCGTTCGTAGCCGGCAAAGCGCGCTCGCGCTTGGGCCGCGGGCAGCAGCGCTTCGATATTGCCGTCGCGCACGGCGACGGCATGCTCGGCGAGAACACCGGCCGGCTCGACCGGAACGAGCCAGCGCGGCTCGATGAGAAAAGGTGCTATCTCGGGGCGCCTTGGATCTCGACCTCGACGCGCCGGTTCGGCGCGAGGCACTCGATGACTCCCTTGCGGTCTTTCTGGTCCGGGCAGGACTTCACCGGCGTCGTCTTGCCGAAGCCGAAGGTCTCGACCTTCGACGCATCCACGCCCTTCGAGACGAGATAAGCGCGCACGGCCTCGGCGCGCTTCTCGGAAAGCCGCTGGTTGTACTGCGCTGAGCCGAGCCGGTCGGCGTGCCCGTTCACGTTGATGTAACGCACCTCGCCGACGTCCTTGAGCTTCGCCACCACCTCGGCGTCGAGCTTTTTCTTCGCTTCGTCGGTGAGCGTCGCCTTATTGAACTCGAAGAGCTCGCGCGACGAGAGATTGACGAGCGCCGGCTTCTTGGGCTCGGGCTTTGCCACGGGCGCCGGTTTCACTTCCGGTGTGACTTGCGGCTTCGGTGCTGGCGCGGGCGCAGGCGCGGGCTTGGGCGCTTCCTGCGTGGCGCAACCGGCGGCCGCGAGCAGCGCGGCGAGGATCAGCAAGCGGTTTTTCATCGGCCTCCCCCTCGGTGATTTTTGGTGGCGCATTTAAGCACAGTCGCGCCGCTGCGGACAAGCCGTTTTTCGAGAGAAAACCGTCGGTTGCGCGCACCTCGCATGATAAAATCCGAGCCTCCTTCGCATGGAATCCTTCGCCAAAGAAACCCTCCCGGTCTCACTCGAGGAGGAGATGCGGCGCTCGTACCTCGATTACGCGATGAGCGTGATCGTGGGACGCGCTCTTCCGGACGTGAGAGACGGTCTGAAGCCGGTGCATCGCCGTGTGCTGTTTGCGATGCACGAGGCGAATAACGTCTGGAACCGCCCCTACGTGAAGTGCGCGCGCATCGTCGGCGATGTGCTCGGCAAATACCATCCGCACGGTGACGCCGCCACGTACGAGGCGCTCGTGCGCATGGCACAGGACTTCTCCATGCGCTACACGCTGATCGACGGCCAGGGCAATTTCGGCTCGGTCGATGGCGACTCCGCCGCGGCCTACCGCTATACCGAGTGCCGGCTGGAGAAGCTCGCCTCCGAGATGCTCGCCGACATCGAGGCCGAGACGGTCGACTTCGCACCCAATTACGACGGCAAGGAACGCGAGCCGGTGGTGCTGCCGACGCGCGTGCCCAACTTGCTGGTGAATGGCTCCTCGGGCATTGCCGTCGGCATGGCAACCAACATCCCGCCGCATAACCTCGGCGAAGTGATCGACGCTGCCCTGCATGTGCTCGAGCAGCCGCACTGCGCCATCGAGGAAGTGATCAAGCTGATGCCCGCGCCCGACTTTCCGACCGCCGGGATCATCTACGGTATTGCCGGCGCGCACGAGGGCTATCGCAGCGGGCGCGGCCGCGTGGTGATGCGCGCGCGTACGCACTTCGAGGAGATCGGCAAGGGCGATCGGCAGGCGATCATCGTCGACGAGCTGCCCTACCAGGTGAACAAGAAGGCGCTGCTCGAGAAGCTCGCCGAGCTGGTCACCGACAAGCGCCTCGAGGGCATCTCGGACCTGCGCGATGAGTCCGACAAGTCGGGCATGCGCATGGTCATCGAGCTGAAGCGCGGCGAGATTCCGGAAGTCGTGCTGAACAACCTCTACAAGATGACGCAGCTGCAGGACGCCTTCCATATGAACATGGTGGCGCTGGTCGACGGCCAGCCGCGGCTCCTCAACCTCAAGGACCTGTTCGAGGCGTTCATCTCGCACCGGCGCGAAGTCGTCACGCGCCGCACGGTGTTCGAGCTGCGCAAGGCGCGCGAACGGGGCCATCTCCTCGAAGGCCTGGCGGTGGCGCTCTCCAACGTCGACGAAGTCGTCGACCTCATCAAGCGCTCGCCAAGTCCCGCCGAGGCGAAGCGCGGCCTGATGGCGCGTGCCTGGCCCTCGCAGCTCGTGCGCGACATGCTCGGCAAAGCGCCCGCGGCGCAATTCCGGCCGGAAGGGCTGGCTGCCCAATATGGACTACAGGAGGGCGGCTACCACCTGTCGGACGAGCAGGCACAGGCGATCATCGACCTGCAGCTACGCCGCCTCACCGGCCTCGAGCAGGACAAGATCCGCGACGAGTACCGCGAGGTGATGGTGAAGATCGCCGACTTGCTCGACATCCTGGCGAAGCCGGTACGCATCACAAAGATGATTGCCGACGAGCTGCGCGCGCTGAAGGAGGCGTTCGCCGACAAGCGCAAGAGCGAGATCGTCACCGTCGCCGAGGACATCTCGATCGAGGACCTGATCGCGCCGCAGGACATGGTGGTGACGTTCTCGCACGGCGGCTACGTCAAGTCGCAGCCGCTCACCGAATACAAGGCGCAGCGCCGCGGCGGCCGCGGCCGCATGGCAACCACGATGAAGGAAGACGACTTCATCGAGCGGCTGTTCGTCGCGCACTCGCACGACTACCTGCTGTGCTTCTCCAACCGGGGCAAGCTCTACTGGCTCAAGGTCTTCGAGGTACCGGCCGGCAGCCGCTCGGCGCGCGGCAAGCCGATCGTCAACATGTTCCCGCTCGAGCAAGGCGAGAAGATCACCGCGGTGGTGCCGGTCAAGGAGTTCGACGAGGACCACTACGTTTTCATGGCCACCGCGCAGGGCACGGTGAAGAAGACGCCGCTCGACGAATTCTCGCGTCCGCGTCCGAGCGGCATCATCGCCGTGGGCCTCGGCGAAGGCGACTACCTCGTCGGTGCGGCGCTCACCGACGGCAAATACGACGTGATGCTCTTCTCCTCCGAGGGCAAGGCGGTGCGCTTCGAGGAAGCCGACGTGCGCCCGATGGGCCGCCAGGCGACCGGCGTGCGCGGCATGCGCCTGGGCGAAGGCCAGCGCGTCGTCTGCATGCTCGCGGCGAACAACGAGCAGAAGGGCGTGCTCACCGCCACCGAGCACGGCTTCGGCAAGCGCACGCCGCTCGGCGAATACCCGCGTCATGGGCGCGGCGGCCAGGGGGTCATCTCGATCCAGACCTCCGAGCGCAATGGCAGGGTGGTCGGCGCCGTACTGGTGGATGACAACGACGAGGTAATGCTCATTTCCACCGGCGGCGTGTTGATCCGCACGAGCGTCGCGCAGATCCGCGAGATGGGACGCTCGACGCAGGGCGTGACGCTGATCGCGCTCTCCGAGGGCGAGAAGCTCGCCGGCATCGAGCGCATCGAAGAGCGCGACCTCGGCAACGGCAACGGCGGTAACGGCGGCCATGGCGAGCCGGGATCGGAAGCGCCGCCGGCGGAAGACGTACCTCCGGAGGCGCCGCCGCCCACGGTGCACTGATGTCGCGCATTTTCAATTTCAGCGCGGGCCCGGCGATGCTGCCCGCGGAAGTGCTTTCCCGTGCCGGCGACGAGATGCTCGACTGGCACGGCAGCGGCATGTCGGTGATGGAGATGAGCCATCGCGGAAGCGAGTTCATCGGCATCGCCGCGCAGGCGGAGAAGGACCTGCGCGAGCTCCTCGCCGTGCCGGCGAACTACAAGGTGCTGTTCCTCGCCGGCGGCGCCACGCTGCAGTTCGCGCAGGTGCCGATGAACCTGCTGCGCGGCAAGGGCAAGGCCGACTACGTGGCGACCGGTGAATGGTCGAAGAAGGCAATCAAGGAAGCGAAGAGCTATTGCGATGTGCATATCGCCGCCACATCGGAAGATCGCAAGTTCACCTATGCGCCCAAGCAGTGGCACGAGCGCCCGGACGCGGCGTACGTCCACTACTGCTCGAACGAGACCATCGGCGGGGTGGAGTTCCATGCGGCGCCAAAAGTTGAGATCCCGCTCGTTGCCGACGCCTCGTCGCACTTCCTGTCGCGGCCGATCGAGATCTCCAAGTTCGGGCTGATCTACGCCGGCGCGCAGAAGAACGTCGGCCCGGCGGGCATGTCGATCGTCATCGTGCGCGACGACCTCATCGGACAGGCGGCCAAGGGCACACCGAGTGTGATGGACTACAAGCTGCAGGCCGAGGCGGACTCCATGCTCAATACGCCGCCCAGCTACTCGATCTACATCGCCGCGCTGGTATTCAAATGGCTCAAGGCGCTGGGCGGCCTCGCCGAGATCGAACGGCGCAACGTCGCGAAGAGCAAGCTGCTCTACGACTATCTCGACAGCACGCGCTTCTACAGCAACCCGGTGGCGAAAGAGGACCGTTCGCGCATGAACGTGCCCTTCACGCTGCCGGACGCGAAGCTCGACGAGCCTTTCCTGAAAGGCGCCGCGGAGCGCGGCATGGTGCAGCTCAAGGGCCACCGCTCGGTCGGCGGCATGCGCGCCTCGATCTACAACGCGATGCCGATCGAGGGCCTGCAGCGGCTGGTGGAGTACATGCGGGAATTCGAAAAGCGCCATGGCTAAGGGCAAGAAGTGCGAGGTCCTGGTGATCAACCAGATTGCGCAGGTGGGCCTCAAGCGCTTCCCGCCGGAGCGCTATGCCGTGGTCAAGGAATCGAAGGATCCGTGGGCGATCCTGGTGCGCTCGCAGGACCTGCATAAATACGAGTTTGGGCCCTCGCTGCGTGCCGTTGGCCGCGCGGGCGCCGGCGTGAACAACATTCCGGTCGTGGCACTGTCGAAACGCGGCATCCCGGTGTTCAACGCACCCGGCGCGAACGCCAACGCCGTGAAGGAGCTGGTGCTCGCCGGCATGCTGATCGCGGCGCGCAACCTCGGGCCGGCGCTCGAGTTCGTCAAGGGACTGGACGGCGGCGACATCGACAAGACCGTGGAGAGCGGCAAGAAAGCTTTCGCCGGCTTCGAGCTTCCGGGCCACACGCTCGGCGTCATCGGCCTCGGCAAGATCGGCAGCCTGGTGGCGGACGCGGCCATACGGCTGGGCATGAACGTGCTCGGCCACGATCCGCACATCACGGTGGAAGCCGCGTGGAGCCTGCCTTCGCAGGTGCGCCGCGCGCATTCGATCGACGAGGTGCTGAAGGGGAGCCACTTCGTGAGCCTGCACGTGCCGCTCGTCGAGAAAACGCGGCACATGATCAATGCCAAGAACGTCGAGCATTTCCACCAGGGCGCGGTGCTGCTCAACTTCTCGCGCGAGGGCGTGACCGCCGACGACGCGGTGCTGAAGGGCCTCGCAAGCGCCCGGCTGCGCTGGTACGTGACCGACTTCCCCAGCGCGGCGCTGCTCGGCAAGCCGGGCGTGATCGCGCTGCCGCATCTCGGCGCCTCGACGGCCGAGGCGGAGGACAATTCGGCGGTGATGGTCGTTGACGAGGTGCGTAATTATCTCGAGCACGGCAATCTGCAGAATGCGGTCAACTTCCCCGACGCGACGATGCCGCGCGAGGCGCCGTATCGCCTCGCCATCGCCAATGCCAACGTGCCCGATATGCTCGGGCGCATTTCGCATACGCTCGGCAAGCGCAGGATCAACATCCACAACATGCTGAACAAGTCCAAGGGAGAGATGGCGTACACGGTCGCGGACATCGACAGTCCGGTGCCGGACGACGTGATCGATGAGCTCTGCCATACCAGCGGCGTGCTCGCGGTGCGCTATCTGCCGGTCGATGGCTGAAGACATCGACAAGCTGCGTCGCGACATCGATGCGGTCGACGACGAGCTGCTGAAACTCCTCAACCGGCGCGCCGGGCTCGCGAGCCGCATCGGCGCCCTCAAGCACGGCGCGCCGGCTTACCGGCCCGAGCGCGAGACCGAGATCCTGCGGCGCATTGCGGATAGCAACCCGGGGCCGCTCGCCGCCGAGCGGGTAACCGCCGTATTCCGCGAGGTGATCTCCGCCTGCCGCGGGCTCGAAGAGGCGATCCGCGTCATCTACCTCGGGCCCGAGGGCACCTTCAGCGAGCAGGCGGTGCGCCAGCATTTCGGCCGGGCGGTCGAGGCGCTGCCCGCGGCGAGCGTCGACGAGGCGTTCCGCCGCTGCGAGGCGCGCGCGGTGCAGTTCACCGTAGTGCCGGTCGAAAATTCCACCGAAGGCGTCGTCGGGCGCACGCTGGATCTCCTGCTCAGCACGCCGCTACGCATCTGCGCGGAGATCGAGCTGCGCGTGCAGCAGAACCTGCTCGCGAAGGGCACCCTCAAGGAGCTGCGGCGCGTCTATTCGCACGCCCAGTCCCTCGGCCAGTGCGACGCCTGGCTCGCGCAGCACCTGCCGGGCGTCGAGCGCGTGCCGCTCGCCTCGAACGCGGAGGCGGCGCAGCGTGCCGCCCATGAGCCGGCAACGGCGGCCATCGCCGGCGAAGCGGCCGCCGAGCGCTACGGGCTCACGGTGCTCGCGCGCTCGATCGAGGATACGCCCAATAACACCACGCGCTTTCTGGTACTCGGCGAGCTCGACCCGGCGCCGACCGGCAAGGACCGCACCTCGCTCGTCCTTTCCGCGGAGAACAAGCCCGGCGCCGTGCATGCGCTGCTCACGCCGCTCGCCGAGCATCGCGTGAGCATGACGCGCATCGAGTCGCGCCCGGCGCGCAGCCGTTCCGCGCTCTGGGAGTACGTGTTCTTCATCGACGTCGAGGGGCACCAGAAGGATGCGCCGGTAGCCAAGGCGCTCGCCAAGCTGCGTACGGCTGCGCCATTCCTCAAGGTGCTCGGCTCTTATCCCGTGGCGGTGCGCTGATGCTGATCGATCCCTGCGAGCTCTCGCCATCTTACGTGCGCTCGATCGCACCCTACCAGCCAGGCAAGCCGATCTCCGAGCTCGCTCGCGAGATGGGGCTGGAGGAGCGCAGCATCATCAAGCTCGCCTCCAACGAGAATCCGCGCGGCATCGGCCCGCGCACGCGCGCCGCAATCGACGCCGCGCTCGCGGACATCGCGCGCTATCCGGACGGCAACGGCTTCGAGCTGAAAAGCGCGCTTTCGGCGCGCTACGGCGTCGAGATGGGCTCGATCGTGCTCGGCAACGGCTCGAACGATGTCCTCGAGCTCGTCGCGGCCGCCTTCCTCGGCCCGGGCCGTGCCGCCGTCATGTCGCAGCACGCCTTCGCCGTCTATCCGCTCGCGACGCAGGCGCGCGGCGCCCGCGCGATCGTCGTGCCGGCCAGGAACTACGCACACGACCTCGAGACGATGGCGCGCGCGCTGGACGACGAGACCTATGTCATCTGGGTGGCGAACCCGAACAACCCCACCGGGACTTACGCGCGCGCAGAGGCAGTCGAAGCGTTCCTGCGCCGTGTGCCGGAGCGGGTGCTCGTGGTGCTGGACGAGGCGTACAACGAATACCTTTCGCCCGATCTGCGGGGCGACAGCGTGAAATGGCTCAAGCGCCATCCCAACCTGGTCCTCACGCGCACCTTCTCCAAGGCCTACGGGCTCGCCGGGCTGCGCGTGGGCTATGCATTCGCGCACCCGTCGGTCGCCGACATCATGAACCGCGTGCGCCAGCCGTTCAACGTCAACAGCCTCGCGCTCGCCGCAGCGACGGCGGCGCTCGACGACATGGCGTTCGTCGCGCGCAGCTATGCCGAGAATCTGCACGGCCTGCAACAGCTGGCCGAAGGCGCGACGCGCCTCGGGCTGGATTACATCCCCTCGTACGGCAACTTCATCACCATCCGCGTCGGAAGAGCGGCGGAGATCTACAAGCGCCTTCTGCGCCGCGGCGTGATCGTGCGGCCGGTGGGCGGCGCCTACGAACTGCCCGAGCACCTGCGCGTTACCGTCGGCACGCCGGAGGAGAACGAGAAGTTCCTCGCCGCGCTGGCCGCGAGCCTGCGCGACTGATGCGCCTTGCCGTCATCGGCGTCGGGCTGATCGGCGGCTCCTTCGCGCTGGCGCTGCGGGAAGCGGGCAAGGTCTCGCATGTGGTCGGCGCCGGGCGCTCGCGCGCCAATCTCGAGCTCGCACGCGAGCGGCGCATCATCGACGCCATCGCGCCCGACGCCGCCGCCGCGGCGCGCGAGGCGGACATGGTGCTCGTTGCGGCGCCGGTGGCGCAGTTTCCGCAGCTCTTTGCGGCCATCGCGCCATCGATTGCGCAGCATACGGTGCTCACGGACGCCGGCAGCACCAAGCGCGACGTGATCGCCGCGGCGCGTAACGCGCTCGGCGCCAAGATCGCGCAGTTCGTCCCCGCGCATCCGGTCGCGGGCGCCGAAGAAAGCGGAGCGGCCGCGGCGAGCGCGACGCTCTTTCGCGAGCGCCGCGTGGTGCTCACCCCGCTGCCTGACAACGCGCCGCCAACGCTGCAGCGCGTCGAGGACGCATGGCGCGCCTGTGGCGCGCGCATCACGCGGCTCGCCGCCGAAGAGCACGATGCGGTGCTCGCTGCGGTGAGCCATCTGCCGCACGTGCTCGCCTATGCGCTCGTGCACGACATCGCTGGACGCGCGAATGCCGAGCAGCTGTTCGCCTACGCCGCGGGCGGCTTCCGCGACTTCACGCGCATCGCCTCGAGCCACCCGGAGATGTGGCGCGATATCTGCCTCGCCAACCGCGATCGCCTGGCTGCCGAGCTCGCGCGCTACCAGGGGCGCCTGGGCGACATCGAGCGGCTGCTCGCGGCGGGCGACGGCGGCGCGCTCGAGCGGCTCTTCGCCGAGGCGCGCGCGGCGCGCAACCGATGGCTGAAGTCCTCGAGCTGAAAGCGGCGCGCGGCGCGCGCGGCAGTGTGCGCCTGCCGGGCTCCAAGAGCATCTCGAACCGCGTGCTGCTCGCTGCCGCGCTCGCTGCGGGCGAGAGCGCGGTGCGGGGGCTGCTCGACGCCGAGGACACACGCGTCATGCGCGAGGCGCTCGAGCGCCTCGGCGTACCGATCACCGAAAGGGCGCAAGCGCTCAGCGTTCATGGTGCGGGCGGCGTCTTTCGCGAGAAGAAGGCCGACCTCTTCCTCGGCAACGCCGGCACGGCGCTGCGGCCCCTCACCGCGGCGCTCGCCTTCTCCGAGGGCGAGTACTTCGTCTCCGGCGTGCCGCGCATGCACGAGCGGCCGGTCGGCGATCTCGTCGACGCGCTGCGCTCGATCGGCGCGCGCATCGACTACCGGGGAAAGCCGGGCTTCCCGCCGCTCGCCATCCATCCGGCGAAGCTGCGCCTCGACGCGGCCGTGCCGGTGAAGGGCGACGTGTCCTCGCAGTTCCTGAGCGCCTTGCTAATGGCGCTGCCGCTCGCCGGCGGCGATGCCACCATCGAAGTTCGCGGCGAGTTGATTTCCAAGCCCTACGTCGAGATCACGCTGAACGTCATGCGCCGCTTCGGCGTCGCCGTCGAGCGCGATGGCTGGTCACGGTTTCACATCCCGCGCGCGCGCTACTCATCGCCGGGCACGATCTACGTCGAGGGCGACGCGTCCTCCGCGTCGTACTTTCTTGCCGCCGGCGCGCTGGGCGGCGGGCCGGTACGCGTGGAGGGCGTCGGCCGCGAGAGCATCCAGGGCGATGTGCGATTCGCCGACGTGCTCGAGGCGATGGGCGCCAACGTACGTATGGGCGATGGCTGGATCGAGTGCGCCGGGCGCGGCAGGCTGCACCCGATAGACATGGATCTCAATCACATTCCCGACGCCGCGATGACGGCCGCGGTGCTCGCTCTCTTTGCCGATGGGCCAAGCCGCCTTCGCAACATCGCGAGCTGGCGCGTGAAGGAGACCGACCGCATCGCCGCGATGGCCGCTGAGCTTCGCAAGCTCGGCGCGCAGGTGGAGGACGGGAGCGACTATCTGCGCATCGTCCCTGGGGAGCTGAAGCCGGGCGTTGCGATCGATACGTACGACGATCACCGCATGGCGATGAGCTACGCGCTCGTTGCGCTCGGCGGCGTGCCGGTGCGCATCAAGAACCCCGAGTGCGTCGCCAAGACGTTCCCCGATTACTTCGCCGCGCTCGCGAGCATCACCGCATGAGCGCGCCGGTCATCGCGATCGACGGCCCGTCGGCCTCCGGCAAGGGCACGATCGCGAGCCGCGTGGCAAAAAGGCTCGGCTTCCACTACCTCGAGAGCGGCGCGCTCTACCGCGTCGTGGCGCTGCTTTCGCTGCGCGAAGACACGCTCGATGAAAAGCGGCTCGCGGCGCTTGCCGAAGAGATGGAGGTGAGCTTCGACGAGGGCGACATCCTGCTCGCCGATGAGTCGATCAGCGACAAGGTGAGAAGCGAGCTCGTCGGCAGCCGCGCCTCCGAGGTCGCCAAGGTGCCGGCGCTGCGCCAGGCGCTTCTTAAGCGCCAGCGCTCGTTCCGCCGGCCGCCGGGCCTCGTCGCCGATGGCCGGGATATGGGGACGGTGGTGTTCCCCGATGCGCAACTCAAGGTGTTCTTGACAGCAAGCGCGGAAATCAGGGCCGGACGGCGATATAAGCAGTTGATAGAAAAAGGAATCGATGCTAATCTTCGCGCCCTTTCCCGCGATCTTCGGGAGCGCGACGAGCGCGACGCCAAGCGGGCGGTCGCGCCGCTCGTTCCCGCGCCGGATTCGCAAGTGCTCGATTCGTCAGCGCTTTCGATTGACGAGGTAGCCGAGCGAATCGTCGGCTGGTGGCAGGAAAGGAAAGGTGGGCGGACATGACGGCGCCGCCCCGTGTTCAACATTGGCCCGCAGGCGCCAGCTTGCGGTTTGAAAAGGTTTTTTCGTAATGGCGAGTATCTCCCCCGCAGCAGCGTCGCAGAAGTCCCCGCAATCCACCCAAGCCTCCGGCGGCGAATCGTTCGCCGCGCTCTTCGAGGAGAGCCTCAACCGCAAGGAAATGCGCATCGGCGAGGTGATCACCGCCGAAGTGCTCAGCGTGGACGAGAACTGGGTAGTCGTGAATGCGGGGCTCAAGTCCGAGAGCGTCATCCCGGTCGAGGAATTCCGTAACGACGCCGGGCAGGTGGAAGTGAAGGCGGGCGACTTTGTCTCTGTCTCCATCGAAGCGCTGGAAGACGGCTTCGGCGCGACGCGCCTGTCGCGCGACAAGGCGAAGCGCATGGCCGCGTGGCTCGAGCTCGAGAAGGCGCTCGAGAACGGCGAGAAGGTGAAGGGCGTCATCACCGGCAAGGTGAAAGGCGGCCTGACCGTGATGACCAAGGGCATCCGCGCGTTCCTGCCCGGCTCGCTTGTCGACCTGCGTCCGGTGAAGGACACCACCCCTTACGAAGGCAAGGAGATGGAGTTCAAGGTCATCAAGCTCGATCGCAAGCGCAACAACGTGGTTGTTTCCCGCCGCGCAGTGCTGGAGGAAACGGCTGGCGCGGAGCGCGAGGCATTGCTCGCATCGCTGCAGGAAGGCGCCACCGTCAAGGGCATCGTCAAGAACATCACCGACTACGGCGCATTCGTCGACCTCGGCGGCATCGACGGGCTGCTGCACATTACCGATCTCGCCTGGCGCCGCGTCAAGCATCCTTCCGAAGTGCTGAACGTCGGCGACGAGGTCACCGCCAAGGTGCTCAAATTCGACGCCGAAAAGAACCGCGTCTCGCTCGGCCTCAAGCAGCTGGGCGAGGACCCGTGGGTCGGCATCGCGCGCCGCTATCCGCAGGGCACGCGCCTCTTCGGCAAGGTCACGAACCTCACCGACTACGGCGCCTTCGTGGAAGTCGAGTCCGGCATCGAAGGCCTGGTGCACGTGTCCGAGATGGACTGGACCAACAAGAACGTGCATCCATCCAAGGTCGTGCAGGTGGGCGACGAGGTCGAGGTGATGATCCTCGAGATCGACGAGGAGCGCCGGCGCATCTCGCTCGGCATGAAGCAGTGCATGCCCAACCCGTGGGAGGACTTCGCGCGCGAGTACAAGAAGGGCGATCGCGTGAAGGGCCAGATCAAGTCGATCACCGACTTCGGCGTGTTCGTCGGCCTGCCCGGCGGCATCGACGGCCTCGTGCATCTCTCGGATCTCGCCTGGTCCGAGGCCGGCGAGGAGGCGGTGAAGAAGTTCAAGAAGGGCGAGGAGCTGGAAGCCGTGGTGCTCTCCATCGACGTCGAGCGCGAGCGCATTTCGCTCGGCGTGAAGCAGCTGGAAGGCGACCCCTTCACCAACTTCATCGCGAGCCACGAGAAGAATAGCCTCGTCACCGGCACGGTGAAGTCGGTCGACGCCAAGGGCGCGGTGGTGGAGCTGGGCGGCGTCGAGGGTTATCTGCGCGCCTCCGAATTCTCGCGCGACCGCGTCGACGACCTCGCGAAGCACCTGAAAGAGGGCGACAGCGTGCAGGCGATGATCATCAACGTCGACCGCAAGAACCGCTCGATCAACCTCTCGGTGAAGGCGCGCGAGCTCACGGAAGAGACCGAAGCGATGAAGCAGCTGAAGAGCGAGCAGGCGGCGGCGAGCGCCGGCGCGACCAACCTCGGGGCGCTGCTGCGCGCGAAGCTCGACAAGGGCAATAACCCGCAGCAATAGCGGGGGCATAGGCACAGGGGGGAACGCTCGCATGACCAAGTCGGAACTGATCGCGCGGCTCGCGCAGCGTTATCCGCAGCTCGTGGCGAAGGACGCCGAGTACGCGGTGAAGATGATCCTCGACGCGATGACCCACAGCCTGCTCAGCGGCCATCGCATCGAGATCCGCGGCTTCGGCAGCTTCGGGCTCAACTACCGGCCGCCGCGCACCGGTCGCAATCCGAAGTCGGGCGAGAAGGTGCACGTGCCCGAGAAGTACGTGCCGCACTTCAAGGCGGGCAAGGAATTGCGCGAGCGCGTCGACGGCGCCACTCCCGACCGGCAGGCGGCTCCCGAGGAGCGGGCTTCGCAGCCTGTCAGGTAAAGGGCCGGGGTGCGTATCGTCGCCTGGGCGATCCGCCTCCTCGTGTTCGTGCTGCTCGTCGCGTTCGCGGCGAAGAACGTGGAGCCGGTGACGCTGCGCTTTTACTTCGATTTCGCATGGCAGGCGCCGCTCGTCGTGCTGCTGTTTGCCTTTTTCGTCGCCGGGGCGCTCTTTGGCATTGCCGCGCTGCTCGGCACGCTCTTGCGCCAGCGGCGCGAGATCGCGGCGCTGCGCCGGCGCGCGGGCGGCGTCGCCGAGCCGGCGAAGCCGCCGGTGCCGGAGCTCTGAGTGGTGGAGTTCGAATACTGGTGGCTGCTCGGATTTCCGCTCTTTTTCGGCCTGGGCTGGATCGCCGCCCGCATCGACATCCGGCAGATCGTGTCGGAGTCGCGCGCGCTGCCGCGCTCCTATTTCAAGGGACTCAACTTCCTCCTGAACGAGCAGCCCGACAAGGCGATCGAGGCGTTCATCGAGGTCGTGAAGGTCGACCCGGAGACCATCGAGCTGCACTTCGCGCTGGGCAGTCTCTTCCGGCGCCGCGGCGAGTATGACCGGGCGATCCGCATGCATCAGAATCTGCTCGAGCGCGCCGACCTCGGTTCCGACCAGAAGGTGATCGCGCTCGCCGAGCTCGGCCAGGACTATCTCAAGGCGGGCATCCTCGATCGCGCCGAAGAGGTATTCAAGAAGCTGGAAGGGAGCCCTCAGGCGGCGAGCGCCCGCGCGCATCTCCTCGAGATCTACGAGCAGGAAAAGGACTGGCGCCGTGCGATCGACATGACGCGCCACGTGGCCTCCGATCCTCGCGCGCTCGCGCAGTACTACTGCGAGCTCGCCGCCTCGGAGATGGCGCAGTCGCGCCCCGACGCGGCGCGCCGGCAGCTCGAGTCCGCGCTGGAGGCGAATCGCAAATGCGTGCGCGCGAGCCTGCAGCTCGGCGATCTCGAGCGCTCGGCGGGCAACTTGGATCGCGCTATCGAGCACTGGAAGCGCATCGAATCGCAGAACCCGGCGTACCTTGCGCTCGCGGCGCAGCGGCTCTACGAAGCCCATCGCGAGGCCGGCCGCGCCGAGGAGGGCCTGCGGCTCATCGCCGGCTACCTCGAGCGCTATCCCTCGCTCGACCTCCTCGACACGGTGTTCCAGCACACGCTGGAGGCGAAGGGCCACGAGGAGGCGTACAAGCTCGTGCGCGACGAGCTGCGCCGCAATCCCACGCTGCTCGGCCTCGACCGGCTGCTGGAAGCGCAAATCATCGCCGCGGGCTCGCCGGATCGCCGGCGCGACCTCGAGCTCGTGAGGAATCTGGTGCACGGCCACACGCGGCGCCTCGCGCGCTATCGCTGCGAGACCTGCGGCTTCAAGGCGCGCCAGTTCTACTGGCGCTGTCCCGCCTGCGGCGGCTGGGAAACCTACCCGCCGCGGCGCACCGAGGAGTTCGATCTAACGCCATGAAGGTCACCGTCATCGCATGAACGTAACAGTCATAGGGACAGGCTACGTCGGCCTCGTCACCGGCGCCTGCCTCGCGGACGCCGGCAACAACGTGTTCTGCCTGGATCTCGACGAGCGCAAGATCGCGCGCCTGAACGCGGGCGAGATTCCGATCTTCGAGCCGGGCCTGGAACCCATCGTGAAGCGCAACGAGCACGCCGGACGTTTGCGCTTCTCGACCGATGTGCCCGCGAGCGTAGCGCATGCGGAGCTGCAGCTCATTGCTGTCGGCACGCCGCCCGGCGAGGACGGCTCGGCCGACCTGCAGCACGTCATCGCCGCGGCGCGGGCGATTGGCCGCT
>Ga0209805_1000799_pt1 | contig 19324 bp, 8 predicted proteins | sample GraSoiAngelo_148_FD_185905 | JGI IMG/M metagenome (GOLD analysis project Ga0209805, IMG submission 185905) | Grasslands soil microbial communities from the Angelo Coastal Reserve, California, USA - 14_1009_09_20cm (SPAdes) (version 2) | ecosystem: Environmental > Terrestrial > Soil > Grasslands ... | reverse complement strand
GGAGTCCAGTAGGCTGAGGACCATCGTCGAAGACGTGGCCGAGATGGCTGCCGCAGTTCTTGCATAGAATCTCGACCCGTTCCATTCCGAGCATTCGGTCTGGAACTTCCACGATGTTGTCTTTGGCTAGTGCGGTCCAGAAGCTGGGCCAGCCGGACCCAGAATCGTATTTTGTGTCTGAGGAGAATAGTTCGGCTCCGCAAGCCGCGCAGACGTAAACTCCCTTCTCTTTATTGTGAAGATACTTTCCTGTGAAGGCCGGCTCAGTCGCTTTCTTCCTCAAGACTCTGTACTGTTGAGGGTCCAGCTGCTTCTTCCACTCCTCATCCGTCTTGTTCATTACCACAAGATCATGATCTCTCTGCCCTGTATTTGAACGCCTCACCCTGACATTTTTCGGAGGGTGGTCCCGCCAGTTGAAACTGATCTAGGCGAGTCTTCCGATTCACGGCTTAGAATAGGCTGGTCAACTATTTTTTCCAGAGTGGAGATCAAGCGTATGGCTCTTCGTGAAAAACTCGCGACCTAGAATCGCTTATCCCGGTTTCTGTTCCGGGCTTGTTCTGCGCCTGTTGGGTTTGATGAAGAACATTCTGCGGTTTTTTCGTTTCGAAGATCGGGCGAGGAATGGATTACCGTTTGTTAATTCCCTCGCAGAGTCGGGTTTTGTGTCGCGAGAAGCAACTACTTTTGAGATTTTTCGGAGTGGGGTCTCGCCAGTTGAACCTGATCCGGGCGGGTTTCAGGGGTCAGGGCGCAGAATCAGCCGGTCGGCTGTTTTCGACATCGTGTAGCTCAACGTGCAGGTCAACGCGCAAACTGCGTGATCTCAAATCGCCTGCCCCGATTCTGGATCCGGGGCTGATACTGAACGATTTCCCGCTCCAGATATTTCTTCGGGGCTATTTTACCTTCCACGTGAAGACTTTCACTGGCTGGAACTCGGCAAGCGCGTCTGTGACCCAGCCGTACTTCTTCTTCTGAGCCTCTAGGACCTGTTTTGCGGTTCCGCTCTTCATGTCGAGAAACTTGGCGTTCCCTTCGAGTATTGCCTGACGCTTCGAGCCGTCGGCAAGCATAACAGTTACGGCAGGATTCTGTTTGAGGTTGCGATGACGGGCCGTCGCTTCGTCCACTCCGAGATAGAAGATTCCGTCAACAGCCACAAAGTCCGTAGGGGAGAGGTGAGGTCGGCCGTCCGGTCTCACCGTAGCTGCAAGAGTTAGGACCCGACTGTTCGCCATCTCGATCACCTCGCTCGCTGTAAGGGGATTCTGACTGTACACTTCTCTGGTGTGCGTGCTGGCTTTGCTTAGAGAGTTCTTGATAATCGAGTCTAGGCTGGACAATAATGTTTCGGTTTCGAGAGACATGGTCGGGACAGATAAGGTGATTACCCTATCTGCAACCTTGCAGCCTTTCCTACAAACGGATTCGCCTGCTTCTCATCAACGATGGTAGTCTCAGGTCCGTGGCCCGGATAGACGATGGTGTCATCGTCCAGCTTGAAGAGCCGCTCCCTGATCGAGTGCACAAGGATTTTGAGGTCTCCCCCAGGAAGATCGGTTCGCCCAATGGACTGGTTGAATAATGCATCACCTGTCAAGACGTATCCGTCGCCGGCCAGGCTGATGCTGCCGGGCGAATGACCCGGAGTGTGGAGAACACGAATCGTCTCATCTCCCAACTTTAGAAGTTCTCCATCTTTGACGTAGCCGTCGACCTTAGGGGGTGGCGGAACCTCGAAACTCATGAACTGGCGTACGCGCGACTGCATAGACTCTAACATTGACATATCGTCTCGATGGATCAGGAATTGTGCCTTGGTTGCTTTTCGGACTCCGTTGACGCCGAGCACGTGATCAAAATGTGTGTGCGTGGCGATTATTCGCCCAGGTGTTGCGTTGAGATCTTTGATGAACCTCAAGATTCTCTCTGGCTCGTCGCCTGGATCGACGACTAGTGCGTGACCCTGGGATTCGACGACGTAGCAGTTCGTCTGTAACCGGCCTACTACCAAGGTGTGTATTTTCGACAAATCAGGAGGACCCAACCACCAGGGGACGGAATTGGGAGAATAAGAATTGCGATGGACTGAAGTGAATGATCATCGCAGCGGCCCCCCGGAGGGACGGGGTCGTCCTGCTGATTGTTCAAGACTGGGCTTGTCTTCCGGTTTAAGCCGTAGAACAGGCTTGAAAGATACATTTCCGAAAGAGAAATACTGGTTCACTTCTACCCTTCACGATCGTAAACCTTCCAAAAGCCTCAAATCACTCATGATTCCGAACTAAGAAAGTTCGATCTTGAGAGCTTCAAATAGCATTCGACTGTGGTCTCCGGGGCACAAGACTAACGTCGGGGCGAAGGCCTGTTTTTCCACACTACTGATTCTCCTAACGGTGTTTGGTTTCACATCTGGATTACCAACAAAGTTGGGGGGAACCGTCGCTCTCAACAACCCCGACACAACAGGTTGCGCGACGACTTTCGCCCTGCCCTACTCTCCTCAGGGAACTTCTCAACCTGAGTGCCCTCCCACGACAGATAATCAGACATCAACCCAGCCTCGAACCGTGGGAGCAGATCAGCCTCCCAACCTCTCCTTGCCGAAGACGGTTATTTCAGGAATAGACAATCTCACTACAGATGGAGGGGTAGTCGAGAACTCACCGGACAACCTCACTCTCTACAACAACCGACTAGCTGTGAGACTATTAGGTAATCCGGTTCCCCATGACATGATCATTGGAATTGACAAAGCCCCCTTGAACTCATCCGCTCTATGGCAGGTGCAAGTTAACCAGGGCGACTCTTGGATTCCCATGTCAGCCACGTCCAACAGTTTCCATGTCCTCAGGACGAACAGTACTGGAAGCTCGGTCGTTAGAACCATGACTCTCGAGAATGGGCAGATTTCAGGAGTTCTAAGCATCGCCTACAAGGCCCTATCAACAGGTCCTCTGAAATGGAATCTAGAGTTCACTCCAAACTCAACAGCCCAGTACAGATTCGTCTACCACTGGAATGATTCAGATATCACCCCCGACTCTCAACCAATCTCATCAACCCTAACAGTGTCACATGGAGCTGCAAACTACACGCTATCATGGGATGATGTCCCCCCATCAATGAACACAACATTGGCTCTGAACCCAGGAGAGGCGTTGCTGATAACTAACATCGGCACATTAGTTGCGGGTGCTACGGCCCGTTTAGATCCTCAGCTACTAGACTCAGGGCCTTCGCAGGCAACTGCGCATACTCCTCAGAGGAAAGCGGTCTATGACTCGAAAGGAGGATACTACTATGTCTTCTACTACGATGGCATGCAACTAAGATACGCATCATCCAACAATGGAGTCTTTTGGGCATCGAGCTACATGCCCAACGGATGGCCTTCGTGGAATGACATGTACTCTTCTCCTCCCTCCGTCTACAACTCTGGCCCCACAATAATAGTCGCGACTGGCATGAACTCGAATCCCACGTTCAACTGCCAGTCGGCACCCTGTCTCGGAATAGGTCAAGCATACCTATACTATGCAGTGGGGATCTCCACCGCGGGAACCATCGCCTGGGAGTCAAACAATGGACAAATAGTTCAGATAGCCACAGCTATCTCTCGACCATGCTACAACACGACAAGCTCATGCTCAGAGAGCCTCGCGTTGCGAAATGTGTCTGTGGCCTTCGCCGCCAATGGCAATCCCGCCTTCTCCTACAACTTCTACGCCAGCGGTCCAGCAACACCGGGTTACGGAGTCTGCAACACCAGCTGGTCCACTGAGAGCGATATCGGAGTAACCTACGTCGGAAGAGGACCATGGTTCGTCAACTGCGAAAATGATGCCACCCCATTGTGGTCAGAAATACTGCCCGCAGACGCCCAAGCCTCGGTCAGAGTCGTCTACGAGTATCACAACGGACAACTCTTCCAACTCCAGACTCGGACAATCGGAGGAACCTATTCCACCATCTCTTCGTTGAATCCAGCGGCAGACACGACTCTAGAGAGATGCTGCGGATCCCACAATCAAAATTTCGGAACCAGCAGAACACTAACCCTCACAGCCCACGCTCCCAACACATCCTACGAGGATGACATTCTCGTACGGTTCGCTCCGAATCTTCCCACTGGCGCCATGGTTACCGGCGCCAACCTGACCTTCACAGTCGCTTCGGCACGGAATCCTCCCGGAACAGGAGTAGACAACGTGAGCATCGCCGAAGCCAGCTCCGCATGGAACGAGTACACAGCAACTTATGATTACCAACCCGGAATATTGTGGTCCTCCTACTCCAAAACGCCCAACGTGAACTTTGGAAGTTACACGGCGGGACAGACACTGAGGCTGGATGTCACAAATGCTGTCAGGAGAACGGCGAAGGATGCTTGGAGTTCTCAGGGGGCCCAGAGCTCTTGGACTGACAATGGCTTCTTTCTATGGCTGGACTATTTCCCAGGCTACAGTCCGACGAATCCGCTACCATTCATAGACTTCTCCTCTCGCGAAGGCAGCAGTCCTCCGACGCTCAGCATCGGATATCTCTGCTGCATGGGGCCCGTGGAAGTCATAGATCCGAACCAAGACGGCAGCGACCAGTTTTCCGCCGCGGCGGACTCTACCTACGGCACGCACGTTGTTTATAATGGGAACGTCCATGGAAACATTACCTACGCGTATCGCTCTCCGACAGGAGTATGGTCGTACTCTCAGGTCGCCAGCTCCCCAGGATGTACGACTAACTGTGATACATCCCCTTCAATAACAGTTGACTGGTCAACCAACGACATCTACATCTTCGCTTCCCTATTCAGCATTGGAGGCTGGGTGCTGATGAGACACAAGACACTGGCGCAAAATTGGCAGGACACAAGTTGGACAACAGTGACCGTTGACACTTATGGTCATAGCTACCTCGTCTCGAATCTAGCGTCCGCCAGTGGCTCCAACTCCAGCTCAATCTCACTCGTCTGGACCGAATCCAATGGTGCAGTAATGTTTGCCTCCATACCCATTGGTAATGGGTGGTCGCCCTTCATCAATCCAAACTACCCCTGGGATGGGAATGGCGTGGTGCCCTACGGGCAGTATTTCCATAATGAAGGTGAATACGTGTCTACTAGTACGGGATTGCTTACCGCCGAACAGACAGACATGTCAGTTCCAGGCAGAGGCCTGGATTTTTCCATCACCCGCGTCTACGTTGAGCCATCTCTATTCATAGAAGGAACACCTTCCGGTTACGAGAGCTACCCTTGGGCGCCTTTGGAACAACTAGGCAGTCCCTATACAGCTGGGACTTGGCAGCTTAATTTTCCGTGGATGAGCAACGCTGCCACCCCCCTGTATATTCATCTCTGGAATGGTGAAGGGTACCGGATTCCTTCCACGTTCTGGTTTGGCCTGGTAGCCAGCTTCGAGAACCGTCAGGGAGAACAGTTCCGGATGGTTCGGAACACAGATAACAGCACCGTGGTATACGACAAGACAGGGACCGCTTACAACTTCAACCCTACACATGCCCTTACGAATATCGTTGACCTTAGCGGAAATACTATCACGTTCATGTATTCAGGAAACATGGTTTCCTGCGTAACAGACACCGTTTCAAGAGCGTTTCTATTCAGCTACGCCAACGGACTCCTCTCAACCATTAGCCAAGTTAGCGGGACCTGCACCAATCCGGGAAACACCGTGAAGACTGTCCTCTACTATCATGTATCTAGCAATGGTAACACTCTCCTGACAGCTGTCGCTGATCCCATGGGAAGAACGACCGGCTACCAATACCAGTACGAATCCAACAGTCAAGTACCCTATCTTCTCACTAGGATTACATATCCGACCCAGTGGCATACAGATTATGCCTACGCTTCGTCGACTATGGGAACCGAGGGGACTTCTTATCGAGTTGTCAAACAATGGGTAGGTTTTGGTCCGGGCACTAGCTTGTCGAACAGGATTCGCGAGGTTGACTACTCATACACGAACAGCCCAGGCGGTCAGGTAAGTAAGTCCGAGATTTCACTTTACAATGGCACTTCGACTTCCCGCTTGAGCTTCACCGACTACTCGTTCTCGTTCGCCAGCGTCGCCTGGAATGTGACTGATGACAGTCATGGACTGCTGCGGGGAACTCTAGAGTACTTTTCGGCTGGTGGAGAAGTCGCTAAAGAGATTGTCTTGGTAACCGACGGAGGCGGTCATCTCAGAAGCTACACCAACTATTACCAGTACGACGCCTGGGGGAACATGATCTACAGCCGTCAAGCTATCAACGCGGCTGCCGGTTGGTATCACGAGCGCTTCAACGCGTACTATAACAACGGACTGCCGCCAGGCTTCAACGCGTTCCAGGACACTTTCAGCGCAAGCCAGGGAACCGCCTCGGACAACTCGTGGGCTGTCAACAACGGCGCCTGGCTTGTAAATAACGGCAGTTTCAACGGGACCCAGAACGGAGGTCCTCAGGAGGGCGCGTTCGCATCGGCCAGCATCGGAAAGTCCGATATCTCCCTCCAGGCTAATATCTACATAACTCGACAGTCAAACACAACTACGGGGGCCGCGCCGAGGGTCGGCCTCTTCGTACATTATCCGGGCACCGGGACCAATAAATGGGCTCTAGTTTTGATAAAGCACACCGACGGAACCACCCACCTAGACCTCTTTGACGAGTGGGGACAGATGCTTGCCAGTCCTGCTTGTACCATAGTAACCGGCATATGGTACACTTTCAACATGACCGTCCACGGAACCTATGCTACGGGGGTGGCGAGTGCTCCTGGGCAGGCATCGTGCCCTTCTGTCAGTGGGAACTTTTCCAATTCGAGCCCAGCGATCAGCGGAACCGGCTTTGGGCTCTATGCCGGAGGATATTCAGCACTCTTTGACAATGTTCAAGTCGCGACAGTATCCCCTTACATGACAGGAACTGGATTCTCCAACTCATTTATCAACAATGGCGCACCCATGTCCTCCGTTCACGGTGCGCTAGCGGGAACCGCTCAGCTACAGAACTCCACAGGTCCCGCCGTTCTCCCTATCGAGTCCTACTTCAGCTACAACCCTTCCGGAGAGCCAATACAAACCAGGCAAATATATGACTCTGCGACAGGAACGCAATGGCTAACCACATCAGCAACCTACGACGGCTACGGTAACCTTGTCAAGATCTATGACTCCCGTGGCAACGCGACCTACTTCTCCTACTCCACGGGCTACCAGCGAGCCTACCTGACCAACATGACTCAGACGGTCAAGCCGGGAAATGCTCAACTAACTTCTCTGTATAATTACAACTTTACGGACGGAACTCTCCTCTCCACATTGGACCCGAGAGGCTACAATACCACCTACAACCATGACCTTCTCGGCCGGCTCACGAAGGAGACATTCCTTGCAACCGGAGACTACACAACCTACACATACAACGACAACTCAAACTATGTGAACATCACGAACGAGATGGGCTGGAAGACTCGCCAGTTCTATGACGGGCTAGGCCGACTCTCTAATGCTACAAGATTGCTTAACGGAGTCTCCACCTCGGCAGAGACATACACATACAACGCACAGGGAGAGATAGCGGCGGAGACTGATCCTCTCGGGAACAGAATCACGTACCAATATGACGGTTTGGGCCGAGTCACTCGTGTCACTCAGCCGGATATGAATAGCACCTCGACCATCTACAACGATCTGTCGTTCTGGACGAGGACGACCGATCAGAACGGTGTAGGCAAATGCAGCATCCTTGACCAGCTGGGCCGATTGATCAGTGTCGTCGAAAACGCCAGCTCTTCATGTTTGTCTGGAACCGTTACAAACTACTACTATGATGAGGTTGGAAACCTCGTCAAGACCACCGCCGCCAATCTCCAATCGACAATCTACGCATATGACAATCTGAACAGGCTTGTGAAGACAACATACCCTGATGGCACGACTGAGTCGTACGCATATGACAGTAACGGGAATATGTCGACAAAGACTGAGAGGAATGGGGTCGCGGCTACATACTCGTACGATTCTATGAACCGGTTAATGGCAGTAGTCTATTCGACTAACAGAACCGCGGGCGAAAACTATACCTACGACAATAATGGAAACGTACTCTCTCTCCAGAGCCTCAACGGAACAGTCTACTACAGCTACGACGGGAGAAATAGTGTTCTCAGCGAGACCTACGTAGTCAACCCGCCGACACCCGACTTTACCATGTCATCCATCTCCACATTATGGGTGGCTCAGGGCAGCAGCGGAACCGCAACTATCACTCTCCAAGCAAACCCGGGTTTCGCCGGAACCATCACTCTCTCGACCGCGAACCTTCCCACAGGAGCAACATCAGCCTTCACGCCAGGCTCTGTCTCGCTCACTCCGAACGGCATCGCAACTGTAGCGCTCAAGATCAGCGCTAGCAGCAGTGTCCCGTTAGGCTCCTATACCGTGACTACAATCGCGAATAGCGGGAATACTTCTCACTCCGTCACCTTCACAGTGAAAGTAATCACGGGAACAGTAAGTTTTACACAGTCTGCGATTCTTGCCGGGATCAACGGGACAGTCCGCGCGAACCTGACTGTTAACACAGCCACATCCCAGTCTGTAGCGGGTAGCCTCAGCAGGACCGCTACAAACAGTACAACGCACGCCGTTCTCTACAATGACACGATCAGCGTCTCGTTGAGCTTTGGAACCGCTGGTACCCTGGGTTTTGTGGCGGAGATGTCCAATCCATATTGGCTCGGATATGGTTGTACTCTCGACCTCACAAAAGCAAACGGGAACCCAAGCTGCAGCCTCTACCGGACCCCCGACATCAACCGTGATGGACAGATCAATATTCAGGATCTCGCCTATGTGAGTGCCCATTACAACTGTACGCAGGGGCAGTCTTGTTATGATCCGACCGCAGATGTCAATGCCGATGGAAGCATAAATCTCCTAGATCTGGCGACTGTCAGCTTCTACCTCAACTATCCAGTCCTTCCACCAGGAGACTTGACAGTCAACAAATCCCCTGCTTCACTAACGCTCGTAGCGGGCTCTTCAGGCTCATCAACCATCACAGTGACCAGCGTGAATGGACTAGCAGGTACCGTAAGCCTCTCAGCCATCGTCCCAACTGTCAACGGGCTTTCAGCCTTCATCAATCCACCAACCGTTTCTCTAGGATCGAGTGGGACCTCAACCCTGACCGTCTCCACAACCACGTTGACTCCTGCCGGAACCTACAATGTTATCCTGAACGCAAGTACCCCGGGTTTGGTGCGCGCGACTAGTCTGCTCGTAACAGTATCGAGCACACTTCCAAACCTCTCCTGTCCATCCCCAACTGCTATCAGCAGCGCTTCGGGAAAATCCTACACCTACACTGTCGGATACTGCTATCGAGGCGAAGTCCTCGACAGCCTAACCTATCCCGACGGAACAACAGTCAGATACGGCTACGACGGCCTTGGGAGAACCCTAAACGTCACAAAGTCAGGGTCCGCAAGTTCATATGCGAGCTTCACATACAACAGGAACGGTCAGGTTACAGGCGTAACTCTCGGAAACGGGTTGACCGAGAGCTACAGCTACAACAAACTCTCTATGCCATCCACCATGAGCGTAACCAATAGCAGCGGCTACGCTCTTCTCTCCCTCGCCTACAAGTACAATCCGACGGGAACGGCCAGTAGCGTTCTCGGCACGGTCAACGGGCAGAGTGTCAATGAACAGTACCAGTATGATCAGTTCCAGCGGCTGACCAACGCGACCATCACCAGCGGCGGAGCAACAACCACTTCATGGTATACGTATGATGCTCTTGGGAACCGGGTCTGGCAGAGCGTCAACGGGACCAAGACAAGCTACACCGACAACCACTTGAACGAGTTGACTAGGGCGTGTGTTGGCCCAAGCGGGAGCAACTGCGCCTCCACCAACACCTACAACTACGATGCTAATGGCAACCAGAACGCTACGACAATAGGCGGCACTGCGTGGATCTACACATGGAGCCCATCTGGATACCTGACCAAGGTGAGCAATAGCCAGGGAACTCAGGGTCAATACGCCTACGATGCGAACGGTCGACGCGTCGAATCGATCGAAGCCGCCACGACAACATTCTACTCTTACACTGGAACCAGTGTCCTCTTTCAGTGCACGGCAAGTGGGACGTCTACGGACTATATTTTCGCTGGAGGCATGGAGGTGGCGCGGCTCGTCTCAGGTAGCACGACATACTACTATCATACTGATGCGTTGGGTAGCACCCGGCTTGTCACAGATGCTAACGGACACGGTGTGTTCTCGACTGGCTACCAGCCTTACGGCCAGAATAATGGAACACCTACCGGGAGTGAGATACTTCAGTTCACAGGTATGCCTTACAGTTCTGCGATAGGTCTCTACTACGACTACGAACGCTGGTATGATCAGAGCACGGGACGGTTCATCAGCCAGGATCCCGTGCATGGTTACCGAATCGATCCTCAGAGCCTCAACCTCTACATCTACACTGCCAACAGTCCGACTTCCGCGACAGACCGGACCGGGCTGGACTGTTACACCGACATTTTCTCGTTGGTTGGTTGCGCGGCGAACTCTCTCTACGACGATACAATCGGAGCCGGCATCAATTCATACAATTGGTACCAGACTGCGAGTGATAAGGATAGAATGGCATTCTGGTATGGGATTGGTGCCGGAGTGGCTGTTGGCGTAGGCGTTGGAGCGCTCTGCGCTGCAACGGCGGGCTTGGGATGCGTAGGGGCTGTCGCCGTGCTTGTTGGAATAGGAGTGGGAATTGGAGGAGGGGTGGTCGCGGGCGAGGTCTACACTGCGGCTGGAGGTACGTCGGAAGGAGGTCTTCGAGCTTCTAGGTTTTGGGGGGGAATCGGCAGTGGGTTCGGCTTCGGAATTGGTTTTGGTGTAACGACCAGCGTTCTAGCACAATCAGAGGATGCTTCCCTTGTAGATGCGTCATTTGCATCAAGGACCAAGTTGCTTAGTCACTGGATACGTCATGGTCTCGGAATGGGAGATTTTACCCCCGGACAATACTTGGGCAACGCTCAATCCCTGATCGAGGAAGGGTTCTCCGGTGATGCCGAACTCTGGATAAGGGGATCAGGCACAGATCTATATGCGGTGGAACCCGGCACTGGAAGGTTTGCCGTCTATAATCCCGTACAGAACATTATCAGAACATACATGGATCATCCCGGTGGATCGGAGTGGATTGAAACGCAGATCAGATTCCAAGGGTGGGTGCCATTTCCGATCTAATCCGAAAAGAGAAAGGGCATTGGGCATCTGTCAAGCTTTTGGAATCCTATGTCGAGAAATGCGCTTTTCTGTTAACAGCACTAGAATCAGATTCTCACCGCGCCGAGGTCAGACCTGAGTCTTGCTTCGAGCTATGGTCTAAGCTGGGAGATTTAAGACACGGGATATGGTCAGACCTAACTCCTTTCGAGCTAACCGATCTGGCTTCGAAGACAAAGGAACTAATTTTGAGAACTAATGAACTGCTTGCCTCAAAGAGAAAAGAAAGCTTGGTATGTCTTGAATCTGGGATGCTGAAGGCCCTAAAGAAAGCGGAGAAGTCAAAGAAGGAAGTTGAACATTTCTTGAACAAAGGTGAAATTGGCGGGACACTAACCTCAGCAGAGGTCAACGCCGGTATTCTATACTGGCGCGATCAGATGGGTTTCGTATCTTTGTTGCTGGAGGAACAGAACTTAGAGATTTCCCCCAATGTGAAGGGTAAGCTTGAACGACTGGACACGGAGTTGAAAACAATCTTGCTTGAAACTCTCAAAGCGTTCCGGAAAGTAAACGACGATCCCACGCCATACCCTGAACGGTTTCCCCCATCGTTCTGGTGGCGTCGTATCTCCTGAGTTACCCATCTCGAATGTTTTTCCATCCTCGAAGTCGGGGAGATGATATCTGGCAGAGCGTCAACGGGACCAAGACAAGCTACACCTACAACAATCTAAACGAACTGACCAGAGCTTGCGTTGGTCCAAACGGAAGCAACTGCACGACAACCAACACTTACACCTACGATTCCAACGGTAACGAGATTGCTGCGACTGTAGGGAGCACTTCCTGGATGTATACTTGGAACCCCTCTGGGGATCTGACCAAGGTAAGTAATGGTCAGGGAACCCAGGGTCAATACGCATATGATGCTAACGGCCGACGCGTGGAATCGATAGAAGGCTCCACGACAACATTCTACTCCTACACGGGAACCAGTGTCCTCTACCAGTGCACCGCAGGAGGCACGCCAACAGACTATCTCTTCGCAGGCGGGATGGAGGTCGCAAGGCTCGTCTCAGGCAGCTCCGTATACTATTACCACACGGACGCGCTGGGCAGTACTCGGCTGGTCACTGATGCAAACGGACACGTGTTCTTCTCAACCGGGTACCAGCCATACGGCCAAAACAACGGAACACCCACCGGAAGCGAGATGTTCCAGTTTACAGGTGCACCTTACAGTTCTGCAACTGGTTTGTACTATGATTATCAGCGTTGGTACGATCCAACCACAGGACGATTCATCAGCGAAGACCCGCTCGCGGGTAGTCAGTTTGATCCTCAGAGTCTCAACCTGTACGTCTACGTAGAGAATCTGCCTACTGGTCTCACAGACTCGTCAGGTATGGACAGCTGCGGCTGGCTAAGCTGGGGAGGCTGCTTCGCTGATGCTGGCTCGGCTATCTGGAGCGGGCTCAGCTGGGCAGGTGGACAGGTGCTAGGTGGTTGGAACAGTCTCAGTCCAGCAGAACAGCAGGGCATCCTCCTCGCAGGCTTCGTCGGCCTAACCGTTGCAACGGGAGGTGGGGATCCTCACCAGACATGACCTGGCCGCCATATGTTTCCGTGCGAATGAAATAATTGACCGCAATCCGTCCAGCAACGCCTCCCGTTCAAGGTATCGAGCGCCATTGCGCAACAACCCAGCGAAAAGAACGGTGTCTCTATTTGAGTATCGGCTAGCTTACCGGGCAGAGGAGTCTTTCGCTCATATCGCCTCTGAAGGGTTGTTGCCGAGTCTTTAGTCGATGAAACGGGCTGTATCATTGCGCCCTCCGGAACGAGCAGGTGCCCCTTGAGAAAACGAGCGTTTTGGAGTAAGCTGGGGCTAGGGATTTCAGCTCACAGGTATCCGTGTCTATCTTCGAGAAGCCAAGAACTTATATTGATAGTTGGCTCCAAGCCCTGACTATGAAGAAAATACTAGCAATAACAACCCTAGCAATTGCAGCCTTAATGCTTACCCCCATGGGCATTGGCCCTGTAACTAGCCTCTTCAATTTCAACTACTCACCGAGCCTACAATATGTTCAGTTTGGATCCCTGACAACCTTGCCACAAGGCCTTCCTCTGTGCAAGAGTGCATCGCTTGGTAACATAGTCTGCTATTCGCCAGCTTTCATCAAGAAAGCGTACGAGTACCCGTCCACTCTTGATGGCTCAGGCCAGACAATCGTGATCGTGGATGCTTTCGGAAGCCCCGGCATCGCAAATGACCTTGCGACATTCGACGGAGTCTTCGGAATACCCGCCCCCGCGTCATTCACGATATTCTGCGGCAATTCCGCAACTCCTTTCGACACTTCTACATGTCCAACGGTGAACTTTAATTCGCACAACGCGTTTCACGATCAGATTGGCTGGTCGGTCGAGACAACCCTAGACGTAGAGTACGCCCATGCGATGGCTCCTGGAGCCAACATTGTCCTCGATGTGGCCTCAAGCTCTTCTGGCAATGCTATCAATGCTGCTGAGACTTCGGCCATTGCAGCGTTTCCAGGCGCTGTCTTCTCCCAGAGCTTCGGCATTCCAGAAATTTTCCTGATGGGAAACAACGGCCAGGTAAACCAAGCGCAGACAAACTATGCAAACGGAGTAGCTGTCGGTGACACGTTCCTTGCCTCAGCGGGAGACACCGGCGCAGACTTCGGTACCGGCACTGCCCAGGCAAACTTCCCAGAATCCAGCCCATACAATACGGGTGTAACAGGAACTATGGGACTGCCCTACAACGCAACCGGAACACTACAACCATGCCCCACCTCCACACCATTCTCATGCACTTCAGGACTCTCCGCATACCATGGACCCTGCGTGCTCGGCCGTACCGTTCCGCCCAACTGCGTGCCCGACGGCTATCATGGCGAGCAGGTCTGGAACGAGCCTCAATTCGGCGCAGCTACCGGTGGAGCACAGAGTCTGATCTTCGGTGTCCCGTCATACCAAGCAGGACTAGGCCTAACGGCTAGAGGCCCGGACGTCGACTACAACGCAGCCGTTGACGGCGGAGTCTTGGTAGTCAACAGTGCCATAACAGGAGGAACCCCAGCACTGTTCATAGTTGGAGGCACCAGCGCTGGTTCTCCACAATGGGCAGGCATCATCGCCCTCGTCAACCAGGCCCGCGCCAACCTTGGTAAGGGTCTGATAGGAGGCAACCTAAACCCGACACTCTACAGCATCTACCACAGCTCGCGCTACTCGACAGACTTCCATGACATCACCGTGGGCAACGACATCGTTTCCGGTTCCACCGTCGGCTACTCAGCTGGCACAGGCTACGACCTAGCCTCCGGCATCGGCACTCCCATAGTCGACCAGCTGATCGTCGACCTAGCAGCTGCGTAGACAAAGGACCAATACGAGGGAGAACAACCCTCCCCGTCCCCCTTTCTTTTCCCATCTTATCAATGATAACAAAGCCCCATCACGCTTCAGTTCTGTTAGGACTCCACAGATGGGGCGAAACAGAAATGCGATTTGATATTGTCAGCCTTCCCGCGCTACGGTCGAGCTGACGCGTTTTCCTGATCTGAGTATTCCGCTCCGCGGTGGCAACCTAGCATGTTGACTGCGAATCGCGAATTGCGCTCTTTTCACATGTGCAGCGGAGGCCGCCCGCCTCCCATAGAGCCCAGCGAGGAGAAGGCGGTGGATGTGAAGACTTCAACACGATTGTTGCTGGTTCCCGAAGAATTTCCAGTATCTATCACGTACACGCTGCCTGAAGAGTCAATAGTCAGGCCTTCCGGGTCCACGAGCTGGCCATTTCCTGAGCCAACGGTTCCGAAAGACGTGAGAAATGTACCACTGCTGGTGAACTCTTGGACTCGATTATTGTACGTATCCGAAACGTAGACGTCTCCAGTCGAATCCGGAGACAGATGGCCGGGTATACTGAATTGGCCATTTCCCGAACCTGAGCCTCCCCAAGCTGTCAGAAATCCGCCGGAACTCGTGAACTTCTCAATTCGATTGTTGGACGAGTCCACCACATATACATTGTTTAGACCATCCACGCCGACCCCCGTCGGGCCGCTGAACTGTCCATTGGCGGCCCCGGAGGACCCCCATTGTATGATGGAATTTCCTGAGCTGTCGAATTTTTGGACCCTGTCGTTTGAGTAATCTGTGACGTAAACATTGTTTGAACTGTCGACTGCGATGCCGAACGGGCCGTAGAATTGCCCGTTTCCTGTTCCGAATGTTCCCCAGGCTTTGATGAAGGTTCCGTTTGGAAGGAACTTTTCGACTCGATTATTGGAAAAGTCGGCAACATAGATATTCCCGTTATGGTCGACCGCGATTCCAGTTGGGCCGTTGAACTGGCCGTTTCCCGACCCAGTCGTTCCCCAAGATAGTAGATATGTTCCAGTCAGAGAGAACATCTGAACTCTATTGTTTCCTTCATCCACGACGTAGATGTGCCCTGAACCATCGAGCGCCGCGTCATAGGGACTGGCAAACATGCCGGGCCTTGGATATAGCATACTCGAGAGATAGCTTCCAGAACTGGCGGATAGCTTCTGAACCCTGAAGTTGTTTGAGTCTCCGACGTACACGTTCATCCGGCTGTCAACCTCAACGCCGACAGGACCATCAAACTGTCCTAGAGAAGTGCCCGTGGACCCCGAAATCCACTGGGCCTTGCTATTACACGCGCTAAACTTCACAATGTCATTCCCAAAGTTGTCAGCGACATATACGTTGGAGGCATTGTCTGTTGCCACCATTGCCGGTTGAAACAGGGAACTGCCTCCCCATGCGCAGACAAAATCGCCTGACCTAGTGAATTCTGTAATATTACCTGACTGAAATGAGCTGTCACTCACATACACGTACGTAGGCCCCACGGCCACACCGAAGGGGCTCTGAAACTTTCCAGCTAGGTTCGATCCTAGACCGCCAAATGATGCCACGTAGGTTCCATTGTTTCGATAAATTTGGACGCGCTGGTCTCCTTGATCGATCACGTATAGGAAACCTGTAGCGTTGACGGCGAGCCCGAAAGGATGCTTGAGGATGTTCGTCCTGTTCCAAGTGTTCCACGAGGCAATGAAACCCCCAGCGTTCGTGAACTTCTGAATGTTGTTGTTGACGGAATCCGAGACGTACACATTTCCCGAACCGTCTAACGCCACCCCTTCAGGGTTGCCGAATTGTCCAGGGCCGGTACCGTAGGATCCCCACGAAGTGACGAATGACCCGCTGCTTGACAGCTTGACAATCGCATAGCTCTTCGCATCGGCGATGTACACGTTTCCAGAGGAGTCCACTGCAACGCCGTTGGGCATTATCGGTCCGCCATACGAGCCCCACTGCGATGCATAACTGAAAGAAGGACCTCCAGTGACAGAAGCCTGGCCGCTTGCTCTTGCAATCGGCTTCCTAGAGATAGAGTTAACATCGAGAGTAGCAAGAGAAAAAGCTAAGAATAGAAGGATCACGCCCAAAACGCATAGCATTCTCTTCCCTCCGACTCTCTCCCTCGAAGGATGTTGCCGATTCTCTTGTTTACAAAAACGATATCGTCGTGAGTGATGATTACTTGAATGGTGTTGAACGTGATTGAATGAGCCTCTCTCTTGTGTGAAGGTTATCGGAAAAAGAAGCGACAACCGGTCTCTTGTGTCAGACAATTACACCTCGTAGAAAACGCTTTCCTACGTTCATACACGTCGATGAGACAGCAAATATCTCCGGAAAGCCGAGTCCTGCTCCGTGTTTCTGGCAACTGGCCTCCGCTTCATCAGATGCTTTCGTCGCCGATTGAAAGATACATGAGTGTCCAACCCAAAACAACGCTAGACGGGGTCGCGACTCAGTCGAAACCAATGCGCAGTCTGTGAAGCTTTAAGCTCAAACTGGGCTCTGGCTGACGCTGAGCTGATCGAATGGGCACGGTCCACCGCGTCGTGTTTGGCGACTGTCGAGTGATGAAAGAGATTCCTAACGAATCCATTCAGCTCACTATCACCAGTCCGCCATACTACAATGCGCCATTCGACTATCCGGGATTGTTCAGCGACTACGATGAATTTCTCACGTTGATTCGGGATCTCAGCCTTGATCTCTACCGCGTTATTGCACCCGGCAGGATCGCCTGCTTCGTCACGGACGATATGCTCGTAAAGAGTCAGAAGTATCCCGTTGTGGCTGATGTCACCCGGCTCATGCTGCAAGCCGGGTTCCGCTACCGAGATCGCATAGTATGGGTCAAACCCAAAGGCTACGTAAGAATAAGCCGTAGGAGCGGCGTCGTTGTTCAGCATCCTTATCCAATGTACTACTATCCCGACAATATTCAGGAGAGCATTCTGATTTTCCAAAAGGGCAGGTTCGACTATTCATACGTCCGAGAACTGCCTTCGAAGACGCTGGAGAAATCGAAGATTTCTCTACACGACTATAACGATCACGAATGGCACCTGACAATATGGAACATCACCAATGTCCTCCCGCTAAGGTCCAGACTGGAGAAGGGCATTGCGGCGTTCCCAGAGGAGATCCCAAAACGTCTGATCAAACTCTTCAGTTTTCACGGTGAGACTGTTTTGGATCCTTTCTTGGGATCGGGCACGACTATGAAAGTTGCGCAAGAATTGGGACGAAGTAGTTGGGGTTATGAGATTGATCGAGGACTGAAGAAAGTCATCAGGCAAAAGTTGGAGAATAACCATCAATCAGACTCGAAGGTCGAATTCCGGTTTAGACAAGAATCGAAAAAGTCTCGCCCATCCGCCTCACGGAGACAAACCGCCCGGTCAGTTGTCGCGACCTAGTATGACCAACAGTTCTCAGTTATTCCAGTAGGGTCTGTTCGTAATGAATTGCAGCTTGGCCTCTAAGAGATCCTTGTAGAACTCATCATCGCTCTCATGCATCTTGGCCAGGACCCGGCTGGCGGTCTGAGGACCAATTCCATAAACAGACTGTGCAATCACAGCCCTCCTCCCATATGCAATAACCAAGTCGGCTGAACGGCGCGCTCTCGTCAAAGCCTTCTGCTCACTCTCGTCCAGTAACTGCTTGGTCCGCTTCTTTCGAAGAACGCTCGTCACATATGCGCTTGACCAGAAGACAGGGGCAAGGAGAGCGGAGCCACAACTTTGACAAGAAGGATGTTCCGGAAGACTTGCGACAGTGATTTCAGTTGTGAGGTTGGCACAGTCGAAGCAGAGTAGGTCGATGGCTCGGCCTTCGATCGAAATACGCAACCGGGCCATATTGTCGGCTGCAACATTCTCCGGAGCGATTAGCTCGGGAATGTCCACGTGACGATACAGGAGATGGTAGGCTAATGGTGTAGGCTTGTCTCTGGATCGGAAGAACCTAACATCCATGTTTCGCTCCTTGATCTGCTTGAAAATCCTCTTGACTCCTTCAAAATCTGCCCGTTCGACTTGAGCCTCTCGAATTGTCTCGTCGTAGATTGGAGTTAGCCGGAACCGGACCTGTAGCTCTTTCATTGCACCTCCATACATGAGACGGCCGCGACTCAACGCTCCAAACCTCTCAGCGATCTGTTTCATCTGCAGCTCCCACGGAAAGTGTCGATGCAAAACTCCGTGACAAGCCCCTCCCAGTACCTGTTCGTCCACCCCAAAGACTTGTTTGAGGAAGAGATCCTCGAGGTCCAGGTCGGCAGTGTCCGCCGTCATCTCATAGAGTATCCGATAGGAGTCCCACCACCACATTCGCACGAGACCCTGGCGCCGGAAGAGCTCCTCAATCACCTCACCTAAGGTGAAATTGAGAACGTCTCCGAAGTGAGTGTGAATTATGATGTAACGATCGAACCCTTCGATCAGAACCCTCTCATTGGTCGGGACGGGTGCGCCAGTTGCCCTGTGAGCTTCTATCTCCTCGATGACCCTTCGCACTCCGTACGGGTCCGCTGGCCATATCCGTGAGAACTTCTCGACCACCGGGGCACGGGTCTTGTGCTCGTCCAATAATTTATCGATCTGTTTCCGGTACTCTCCCACGCG
>Ga0209805_1000798_pt1 | contig 19336 bp, 20 predicted proteins | sample GraSoiAngelo_148_FD_185905 | JGI IMG/M metagenome (GOLD analysis project Ga0209805, IMG submission 185905) | Grasslands soil microbial communities from the Angelo Coastal Reserve, California, USA - 14_1009_09_20cm (SPAdes) (version 2) | ecosystem: Environmental > Terrestrial > Soil > Grasslands ... | reverse complement strand
TGCCGGTTCCCGCGGGGCTATTCCCGCCGCCGCACGCGCCGACGCCCAGCGCAGCCAGCATCGTCAAGGCGATGTGAACGGATTTCTTCATGTGCTCCTCTCCCTGCCGTAAACCCCCTGTTCCAATGGAGAATTCTATCGTCTGCGCCCGGCTGTGACCGCCGCCGCGTTTAGAGCCGGATTGCCGTTCGAAGCAGGGCCTTCAGCCGATCCGGCTGACGCCGATAGCGTTCCCACTCGGATGGCAGCTTCGTCGACTTTTCCACGATGGCCCAGAGGACCGAGTTGACGGGAGTCGGCACGTCATACCGACGGCCGGCATCGACCACCGCCCCGTTCAGGAAGGCCGCCTCCGTTTTGCCCTTGGCGCGGCTCAGGTCCCACCACAACGATGGCATTTTGTTGCCCCGGGCACCGCCCAGCCGGGGTTCTAGCAGCATTTGCGCCAGCAGCGGCGGGAGGTTCATGGCACGCCGCAGGCTGGGCGCGGGGGGCCGGGAAGCGCGACCACGGAAAGCCGCATTCGATTCATGACAGTGATGGCCTCTAAGAACGCGGCCCGCTCGTAGCGGAAGAGCTCGCTGTCGGCAAAGACATGGCTGGGCGGCAGGTCCAGGATCGCGCTCTGCGCGTTCCCGATGATATTGAACAGCAGCTTCGACCACTTCATGGCGCGGAAGTCGGCGTACCGGCGGGCCTTCAGTCCGGCGTCTCCGAGCTTGCGGACGAGCGGCGCCACATTGACCTCCGGCGAAACCGGAGCCAGCGCCACACCGCCGCGCCGCGAGTGCAACTGGATGGTGCCGGGCTCATCGAGGCTGACGGGAACGGTCAAGCTGCCGGCGACCAGCGCCTGCTCGGGGAGCGCCAGGCTAATGGCTTCCTCGTTGCCCACGCCGTTCTGGAAACTTCCCAGGATGGTGCCTGGACGGAGCGCCGGCTGCAGCTGGTCGATCGCGTCCAGCGTGTCATAGCCCTTGACGGTGAGGAATACGTAGTCGAAGGGTCCGCCAGCTTCCGCGATGCTTGGCCGCGCGGCCAGTACCGACTGGTTGCTCACCTTGCCGGCCACGACCATGCGCACCCCGTCCCGGGTAACCGCCTCGACATGGGGTGGCCGGCCGATCAGTGTCACCTCGCTGCCGGCTTGCGCCAGCCTGGCGCCGAGCAGCGAGCCGACTGCCCCGGCGCCAAAGAAGAGAAATCGTAACGGCGGCGCGGGCGCCGGTCGCTGCGGCATCAGTGGGCGGTAATCTTCAGCTCTCGGCCGGTGGCGAGCCGCCCGATGTTGCTCCGATGCCGGTAGAGCACCAGCCCGACCAGAGCGACACCGAGGACGATCACGGGCCACCCCACGGGGCGCCAGGCCTGCCAGCCAACGAGGTGAAGCGCGATCAAGCTGAGAAAGCCGACCGCGACGGCGATCAGCGACGAGAGCGACGCCACCCGGGTGAGACGGATGACCAGGAACCAGCTCACCAGGGCCAGGACCAGCGCTACCGGGGCGAGCGCCAACAGGACGCCGCCCGAGGTCGCCACGCCCTTGCCGCCGCGGAAGCCCAGATAAAGCGGCCAGGTGTGGCCCACCACGGCGGCGAGGCCGATGACGGCCAGCGCGAATTCTTGATCGGCGAGGCCGAGGGCGATGCCCAGCATGACGGGGATGAAACCCTTCAGGCCGTCGGCGACGAGGGTGGCGGCGAAGGCGCCCGGCCCGCCGGCGCGGAACACGTTGGCGGCCCCGATGTTGCCACTGCCGAGCTTGCGTACATCCTGGTTGCGGTAGACCTTCATTACCAGCCAGCCAGAGGGAACGGAACCGAGCAAGTAGGCCACGGCCGCCAGCGCGAGCACTTTGAGCATGGAAGGGTCCTCGAGGACGCCTCAACTATAGAGCGATGGCTTTACGGTTGTCACTCAAAGCCGGTATCACCTTCTCGCCGGCTTCCGGCCGGCGACTGCTACCTGCGGGGCAACTCGAGGGTGAACTCGCTACCGGCCCCCGGCCGGCTGTCGACGAGGACCCGCCCGCCGTGGGCTTTGGCGACCTCCTGCACGATGTAAAGGCCGATGCCGAGGCCGACGAGGTGACCGGTCGCCTCGGTCTCGATGCGGGCAAAGCGCTTGAAGAGCCGGCCCTGATGCTGGGGGTCGATCCCGAGGCCGTCATCAAGGACGCTGATCGTCCAGCTGGCGCCGGACCCGGCGAGCACGACGTCGATCCGGCCCGTGGGCCCCGGCCGAAAGCGGATGGCGTTGTCGAGCAACTCACGAACCGCCAGGTGAAGCCAGTACGAGTTGCCCGTCAAGGGCGCAGCCAGCACATCGAGGCGGAGGTCGATGGCCAGGTCCGCAAACCGACGTTGCTGCTCACTCACCATCGGCTCGATCACGTCGACCAGGTCCAGGTTCTCCTGGGCCATCGCCGGCCCCAGCTCGTCGAGCCGGCCAACCAGGCTCATGTCCATGATCAGGCGGCTCAGCTGCCGGGCCTTTTCGTAGATCCGTGCGCCGGCCAGCTTCTGGTGCTCGAGATTCAGCCCGCCTTGCGCGAGCAGGGAACCGTACCCGAGGATCACGCTCAGCGGCGTGCGCAGCTCGTGCGCGGCCACGTTCAGGAACTCCGTCTTGGTCGTGCTCGTCTCGCGCAAGCGGGCCACGTCTACATCCAGCGGCGCGGCGGGCCGGGCGACCATGCCGGTCAGCAGGTGCTCCACGGAGCGACCCTCGCCCTTGAGCGGCCGAATGAACCACTCCCAGGTTTGCCCATCGATCACGATCGTGGCGCTATGCGACCGACCCTTTAGCGAGACCGAACGATACGGGCGGGGATCGGACAACGGGTGCGCCGGCGGCAGCAAGGCCGAAATCGTCAGCCCCGCGGCGTCAGGCCGGTGGAAGACCCCTGCCATCAACTCGTTCAGCGCGAGCACGCGGAGGTCGGTAACCTGCACGACCGCCACCGGGATGGGGGTCGCCTGGAGGAGCTCGATGACCGGCGTGGCGAAGCGTTCCGAGAGTGCCGTTTCGAGCAACTGCGCCAGCGCCTCCGAGCGTCGGTCCAATACGGGTGGCCTCCAAATCGGCTGATAAACTGGTCGCAGGCCGTGCAAGACCCCGACAAACTCAATGATGAAACCACATACCAGCGCTGTTTTGCCTGCGGCCATCGCAACGAATCCGGGCTCAAGCTGACCTTTCGACGCGACGGCGAGCGGATCGTTGCCGACTACACGCCCGCCGAGCGCTACCAGGGCTTTCCGGGTGTCCTCCACGGGGGCATCCTGGCGACGATGCTCGATGAAACGATGGGCCGTACCGGCGCGTTGCGGCAGGAGTGGCTGATAACCGGCAAGCTCGACATCCGCTACCGCAGGCCGGCGCCCATCGATCAGCCCCTTCGGGTTTGGGGGGAGATCGCCCGTGAGCGCAACGGCGCGATCGATGCGGTCGGCGCTGTGGAGCTGATGGACGGAACCGTGCTGGCCGAGGCGCGCGGCATGTTCCTACGTTTGCCCGACAGCCTGACGACCGCGACCGTCGGCCAATACCCGGAGTTCATCAACTACTGGCGAACGTAGCCACGCCGCGTTCTCATCTGTTTGGGCCGGAGCACGACGAGTTCCGCGGTACCGTGCGCGCCTTCATCAACAAGGAGATCGGCCCCCATGTCGACGAGTGGGAGCAGGCCCAGCAGTTTCCACGAGAGCTGTTCCGTCGATGTGGTGGGCTCGACTTGTTGGGCCTCAAATATCCAGAGCGATATGGCGGGACGGACGCCGGCGTGCTCTACGAGGCCGTGCTTTTCGAAGAGCTGGCCCGCTGTGGCTCCGGTGGCGTCGCCGCCGGCATTGGTGCCCACGTCGCCATCGCCACGCCGCCAATCAACGCCTTCGGGGACGATGGCCAGCGTCAACGCTGGCTGGCGCCGGCCATCAAGGGGGAAAAGATCGTGGCCCTGGGCGTGACCGAGCCGTCGGGTGGCTCGGACATCGCGCACGTGCAGAGCCTCGCCCGTCGCGAGGGTGATGCCTACGTCGTCAATGGCAGCAAGACGTTCATCACCAACGGCGTCAATGCCGATCTGGTCGTCATCCTCGTCCGGACCAAGCCGGAGGGTGGCCATCATGGGTTGTCGCTGCTGGTGGCCGAACGGGGGACGCCGGGGTATACGGTCGGGCGCAAGCTGGACAAGCTGGGCTGGCGGGCATCGGACACCGCGGAGCTGGTCTTCCAGGACTGCCGGGTGCCGGTTGCGAACCGTCTTGGGGAGGAAAACGACGGCTTCAAAATGGCCGTCGCGAACTTTCAGTGGGAGCGGCTCTGGATCGCGATCTCGGCGGTGGCGTCGGCGCAGCGGAGCCTGGAGCTGGCCGTCGACTACGCCGGGAACCGAGTGCAATTCGGAAAGACGCTCACCTCAATGCAGGTCATCCGGCACGAGATCGCCGATATGGCGCTGATGATCGAGCAGGCCCGCCAACTCACGTATTACGCCCTCTGGCTGCACTCGCAGAAGTTGCCCTGCACCAAGGAGGTTTCGATGGCGAAGATCGCGGCCACCGAGGCGGATGTCAGGGTCGCCGACCGAGCGCTGCAGATTCACGGCGGCTACGGCTACATGATGGAGTACCCGATCCAGCGTGCCTGGCGCGATGCACGGCTGGGACCGATTGGCGCGGGGACCAACGAGATCATGCGGGAAATCATCGCCAAAGAACTCGACCTCTAACATGCGGTGCGCGCCGCCCAGTGTCCCTGCCTGCTTAAGGGCACGGAATGCTGGCTAGACTCATACCGTGCCGTTTGAATTGACGCTACCGTTCAGCGCGATCGTGGGTCAGGAGCCAATGAAGAAGGCGCTCCTGCTCAACGCCGTCGACCCGGCGATTGGCGGTGTGCTGATCCGTGGCGATCGGGGCACGGCGAAGTCGTCGGCGGTGCGCGCCGTGGCGCGGCTGCTGCCGGACTACGAGGCGGTCGACGGCTGCCCGTACCGGTGCGACCCGGCGATCCCCTCCCGCTACTGCGACGAGTGCCGCCGGCGGGGGACCGCGGGATTGCCGGTGGTCCGGCTGCCGATGCGGATCGTGGAACTGCCGATCAACGCGTCGGAAGACCGGCTGGTCGGCTCGATCGACATCGAAGCGGCGGTCAGGGCGGGGACCCGGCGCTTCCAACCGGGCGTGCTGGCCGAGGCCAACCGCAACCTTCTATATGTGGACGAGGTCAACCTGCTCGACGATCACCTCGTCGACGTCCTCCTGGACGCCGCCGCCATGGGGATCAATGTGGTCGAGCGGGAGGGCATGTCGGTCACACATCCGGCGCATTTCATCCTGGTCGGGACGATGAATCCGGAGGAAGGTGAGCTTCGTCCCCAGCTGCTCGATCGGTTTGGCCTTTGCGTCGAGGTCACCACCCCGACCGATATCGATCAACGGCTCCGCGTCATGCAGCTCGAGCGCGAATTCATCGACGATCCACAGGCGGTGCACCGGGCCTTCACGTCTCAGGAGACCGAGCTTCGGGGCCGGCTGCAAGCGGCGACGGCGCGCCTCGATCGCGTGCAGCTTTCCGATGCGATCCGGGCGCTGATCGCCCGGCTCTGCCTGGACGGGTCGGTCGCCGGCCACCGAGCTGACCTGGTGGTAGCCCGCACCGCCCGAGCCATCTGCGCGCTTCGTGGCGCAGCGATGGTCGAGCTGGCCGATGTGCTCGAGGCACTCGAGCTGGCCATGGCGCACCGTCGCCGTGAGCCGGTGACGGAAAAGCCGGAGCAGGCGAAGGAGCTGGCCTCCCGGGCGGCGGAGCAGCTGGCCCAGATCCAGGCGACCACGGCCACCGAAACCGCGCAGGCCGCGCGGGGCGAGGCCACCCAGCAGGAAGGCGCCTCGGGTGGCGACTCGAATGAAGGCTGGACGACGGCCGAGGCGCGCGAGTCGCCCAGCACGGAAGCGGTCGAGGTTGAGCCGGACACCGTGATCCAACTGCGCACGTTCGCGGTCAAGAAGCTCGACCTTCCGCGCGAGCGCCAGGCCCGTCGGGCGGCGGGCAAACGCACCTCGACGAAAAGCGAAACAAAACGCGGGCGCTACGTGCGCAGCTCGCAGACGGAGAAGGTCACGGACGTGGCCTTCGATGCCACGGTCCGGGCTGCCGCCCCGCATCAGCTGCGCCGCCGGCAGGCCACACCCGATGCGCCGAATCAGCTGCAGCTCGAGAGCCAGGATCTTCGCCAAAAGGTCCGCGAGCGCAAGACCGGCAACCTGATCGTATTCGTGGTGGACGCCTCCGCATCGATGGATGCGGAGCAGCGAATGCTGGCCACCAAAGGCGCGATCCTCTCGCTGCTACGGCATGCCTACGTGCGTCGCGACAAGGTTGCCCTCGTCGCCTTCAGCGGACGTAACGCTCGCGTGGTGCTCCGGCCAACCTCCAGCGTCGACCTGGCAGAGCGCCGCCTGGAACGCCTCAACATCGGTGGCACCACACCGCTGACCCACGGCCTGATGACCGCCTTGAAATTGATCAAGACCGAGCGACTGCGCGATCCACGGGTCTATCCGTTACTGGTCTTGATCAGTGATGGCCGCGGCAACATCAGTCTCTTCGGTGAAGAGCCGCTGCTCGAGGCACAGCGTACCGCAGGCCAGATCAAGCAGGAAGGCATCCGGGCCATGGTGATCGATTCGACGCGCGACTTCAGCAGCCAGCCCGGGTATCCGCGAAACCGGGTGACCAGTCTCTACGGCGCCTACGCCTTCAACGTCTGCGGTGACCTCGCGGAACGACTGGGTGGTCGCTACTATGGCCTCTTCGACCTGTCGCAGAGTGCGATCGTCGACAGCGTCCAGCGTGAGATGCTAAGGACGGGTTCGGCCTAATGGAGCGGTTTGTTTATCCCTTCAGCGCAATTGTCGGGCAGGACAAGATGAAGCTCGCGCTCATCTTGAACGCCATCCATCCGGCGATTGGCGGGGTACTGATCCGTGGCGAGAAGGGCACCGGAAAGTCGACGGCGGTGCGCGCGCTCGCTCGGCTGCTTCCGGAGCTCGCGGTCGTCGCCGACTGTTTGTACCGATGTGATCCAGACGCCCCCGAGGCCCTCTGCTCGGATTGCCAGGACCGGCTGGCTCGCGGTGAGACCCTTCCCCGGGCGCGCCGGCGGATGCGTGTGGTTGAGCTGCCGATCAACGCGTCGGAAGATCGGGTGGTGGGCGCGATCGACATCGAGGCCGCCATCAAAAGCGGCGAGCGGCGCTTCGAGCCGGGCGTGCTGGCAGAAGCGAATCGCAACATCCTGTACGTCGACGAGGTCAACCTGCTCGATGACCACCTGGTCGACGTCTTGCTGGACGCCGCCGCGATGGGGGTCAACGTGGTCGAACGCGAGGGCATCTCGATCTGGCACCCGGCGCGCTTCATCCTGGTGGGTACCATGAACCCTGAGGAAGGCGACCTGCGGCCACAGCTGCTGGATCGATTCGGGCTGACGGTGGACGTGGAGGGCATCAAGGACATCGGCCAGCGGGTGCAGATCGTCGAACGCCGGGAAGAATGGGAGTCCGACCCCGCATCGTTCAGCCAGCGGTTCGCCGAGCAGGATGCCGAGATCGGGACCCGGATCGCGGAGGCGATCGTGCGCTTCCCGCATGTCGTGATGCCGGCGGGAATCCTGAGGGCGCTGGCAGAGTTGAACGTCAGCCTCCAGGTTGACGGCCATCGGGCCGACCTGGTCGGACGCAAGGCGTCCCAGGCGCTGGCCGCCTACCGTGGCGTCCCGGAGGTCGGCGTTCCCGAGGTCAACGAGGTGGCGGATATGGTCCTGGCGCACCGGGTCAAGGCAGGAGGCCGGCGGGAGCTCGGTAGCGTCACCCAGAGCCTTCCCAGCGCCTCCCGGGCCTCGCGAAGCAGCTAGAGGCCCCACCCTGATCCTCCTCCAGGAGTGGGAGGGAGCGATTGGCTGGACTTGATATTAGGACACTCACGTGATACGGTAGGACTACGCTAATCATCCGATCACGGAGGTAGCTGATGATCAAGGAGCCCAGCGTCGAGCGCGAAGAGATCGGCGGTCGCGAACCGATGGGCGATCCGGCGGAGACCGACCCGCAGACCACGCGTGAAGGCGGCGTCGAGGAGACGCCCGACGACACGACCGAAGGGATTCCGCAAGAGCGCCCCAATAAGTAACCGACCGGACCAAAGGGCCGGCTCATTCGAGCCGGTCCTTTCTTTATGCCGATAAACTCCGTCGGGTGTCCACCCCGACCAGGCTGACCCGCGCGATCTCGGTGATCGCGCACGTCGACCACGGAAAGACGACGCTGTCCGATCGCCTCCTCGAATTCACAGGGACGGTTGCGCCGCGAGACATGGTCGAGCAGGTGCTCGACCAGCTGGACCTCGAACGGGAGCGCGGCATCACCATCAAGGCCCAGGCTGTCCGGATGCTCTACAAGGCCGACGACGGCCAGACCTACCAGATCAACCTGATCGATACGCCGGGCCATGTGGACTTCTCGTATGAAGTGTCGCGGGCGCTGGCTGCCTGCGATGGCGCCATCCTGGTGGTCGACGCATCGCAAGGGATCGAGGCGCAGACCCTGGCCAACGTGCACCAGGCGCTCGAGCACAACCTGAAGATCGTGCCGGTCGTCAACAAGATCGACCTCCCGCAGGCGGATCCCGAGCTGGTCCGAGAAGAGATCGAAAAAGTGATCGGCCTGCCGGCGGAATCCGTGATCTTTGCCAGTGCTCGGCAGGGAATTGGCACGAAGGAGATCCTGGAAGCGGTGGTCCGCGAGGTGCCCCCGCCCACCGGCGACCCCGCGGCGCCCCTGCGCGCCCTGATCTTCGATGCAAAGTTCGATGCCTATCGCGGCGTGGTCACCTATGTGCGTGTGCTCGAGGGCACGCTACGCAAGGGCGTCCGCGCCCAGATGATGCAGACCGGAAAATCCTTCGAGGTCGACGAGGTCGGAATCTTTCGGCCCGAGCGCACGCCGGTCGACGACCTGTCCGCGGGTGAGGTCGGCTACCTGATCGCAAACATTCGCAACGTTCGCGACTCCCGCGTGGGCGACACCGTGACCGATGCTGCGCGGCCGGCGTCGGCTCCCCTGTCCGGTTACCGGCATGTCACGCCGATGGTATTCGCCGGGCTTTTCCCGACGGACACCGAGCAGTACCAGCAGCTCAAGGAAGCGCTGGAAAAGCTGCAGCTCAACGATGCCGCTCTCGTATATGAACCGGAAACCTCCGCGGCCCTCGGCTTCGGGTTCCGCTGCGGCTTCCTCGGCCTGCTGCACATGGAGATCGTGCAGGAGCGGCTGGAGCGGGAGTTCAATCTCACGTTGCTCGGTACGGCACCGACCGTCGAATATCGCGTGCGCCTGCGCAACGGCGAAGAAGTGCCGGTCGATAACCCGGATCACCTTCCCAGTCCGTCAGAGATCGAATCGATCAGCGAGCCCATCGTCCTGGCGACCATCGTCGTGCCGAGCGTCTACGTCGGCAACATGATGCAGCTCAGCCAGGAGCGCCGCGGCCAATACCTGAACACGGTCTACGAGCCAGGCGACCGCGTCGTTCTCACCTACCGGATGCCGCTGGCGGAGATCATCCACGACTACTACGACCAGCTGAAGTCGCGAAGTAAGGGGTACGCCTCGCTCGATTACGAGCTGGTTGGCTTCGAGGAGGCCAACCTGGTCAAGCTCGACGTTCTGGTCGGCGGCTCGCCCGTGGATGCGCTCTCGATGATCGTCGATCGGACCAAGGCGCAACAGCAGGGGCGCCGCCTTGCCGAAAAGCTGAAGACCCTGATCCCCCGCCAGCTCTTCGAAGTTCCGATCCAGGCCGCGATTGGTGGCAAGATCGTCGCCCGCGAGACCGTGCCCGCGATGCGCAAAGATGTCACGGCCAAGTGCTACGGCGGCGACGTGACCCGGAAGCGAAAGCTCCTCGAGAAGCAGAAGGAAGGGAAGAAGCGCCTGAAGCGCGTCGGCAACGTCGAGATCCCGCAGGAGGCCTTTATGGCCGTGCTGAGCCTGGACTGATGGAACGCATTCACAGCCTCTACCTGCACGTGCCCTTCTGTACCTGGGTCTGCAAGTACTGCGACTTCAACGCCTACGCCGTGCTCGAGGGACTGATCCCCGCGTACATCGACGCGCTGGCGCGCGAGATCGAAACGGCAGGCGAAGCCTTACCAATTGGTCCGCTCGACACGGTGTTCATCGGTGGCGGCACGCCCAGCCTGCTGACGACCGAGCAAGTCCGACGCCTGATGGACCGGGTGCACCGCATCGGGCTTGCGCCGGGGGCCGAGATCACGCTCGAGGCGAATCCGAGCAATGTCACGAGTGAGCACGTCGATGGCTGGCTCCGGTCGGGTGTCAACCGGCTCAGCGTCGGTGTGCAGGGCCTGCAGCCTGATGCGTTGCGCTTTCTGGAGCGACTGCATTCCGGCAGCGATGCGATCGCGGCACTTCGCACCGCCCGCGCCGGCGGGTTTTCGAATATCAACGCCGACCTGCTCTACGGGGTGCCTGGCGTGAAGCTCGCCGGCTGGCTCGAGACGCTGGAGGCCGTGCTTGCCGCAGGGGTCGAGCACCTGTCGGCCTATGAGCTGACCGTCGAGTCGAAGACTCGGCTGGGCCAGGAGGTCCGGACGGGCCTGGTACGCATGCCAGGCGACGATGAGCAGCTTGCCCAGTATTGGGCAGCCGCCGAACGGCTGGAGACCTCAGGGTACGAGCACTATGAGATCTCCAACTGGTCCCTTCCTGGATTCGCATGCCGGCACAACCTGGTCGCCTGGCAGTATCGGCCCTACCTCGGCTGCGGCGCCGGCGCGCATTCGATGTTCCGCCGCTTTGATCGGAGCACGGAGCGGCGGTGGAACATAAAGGGGCCGCAGGCCTACATCAAGCAGGCCTCAGCATCGGGTCATGCGGTCGCCGGCAGTGAGACCCTGTCACCGGAACGCGCTCTGGGTGAGGCCGCGATGATCGGCGTCCGCTTGCTGGACGGCACAACCGCGGCGCGAGGTTTCCCGGTACAGCGAACCCATCTGGTCGAAGCTGGGTTGCTGGCAGAGCACGATGACCTTGTCCGGCTTACGCGACGCGGCATCGAGCTCGCCAACCAGGTTGGAGCCGCCTTCCTCGTTTAGCAACCCGGGGTTGGCGGCTGCATGGTGTATCTGGCCGCGTCCGGCATTCCTCGACGGAACCCGCTAACAATTCCGTAGCTCGGACTCTGCCTAACGCCGCCCGGATTTTTCGAGACGGCGGCGCACGAGAGCCGATATCCGATCAGCTCGTTCGGCGAAAAGCCAGAGACCGATCAGAAGCACGATGATGCCGGCGATGCCGATCACCCAGCTGCCAGCCCAGCCACCAAGCAGGACGACCAGCAAGGCTCCCGGAGCCCATGCGATGCCGGCGATTCGGCGGCGCATGACCCGAGGATCAGAATCCGCGTCCAGCCCTTCGCCGCTGCGCGCCACCGCCAGGTCCTTCGCCAGATCGAACAGTGGAAACGACACAACTACTCTCCAGCTCGAGTTTAGGGCGCCGGCAGCCGCATTGATCCCGAACTCGTCACTGGCCGGTCGCAACACCGCGACTCCCTTGCTAGGATTGGCCGCCGGCCTTGGTTCGGCGCGGCACGTTGAGTCGCGCCATCACGCGCTGGAACAGGTCGTATGGCTGCGCGCCCATAACCAGGTAGCGGTCGGCGATCACATGCGCCGGAATGCCGTCGATCATCAGTTCCTTAGCCTCGGCGCGCTGGGCGTCGAGATAATCTCCGAACCGGTTCGCGGTCACGGCCGCCTCCATAGGGGCGGCATCGACCCCCGCCCGCAGGGCAACCTCGCGTAGCACCGCCAGGTCCGAGATGTCGCGCCCCTCGTCCCAGTAGGCGCGGAACAGCTCGTGGTGCATCTGTTCGAACCGACCCTGTTCCCGGGCGTATTCCGCCGCCTGTAGCGCCGGCCGTGAGTTGATGAGGCGGTCGTGCAAGCGAAGCTGCAGGCCAACCTGTGCGGCGAGCCGGTTGACGCCTTCCTCCGCCCGGGCCCGGTATGCCGGTGGGAGCACCTCGTCGCGTGGCCGGCCTTCCGGCGGGATCTCGGGGTGCAGTTCGAACGGGACCCACTCGATTGCGATGTCGTATTCGCGCGCCAGCTGGTCGACTCCGACCGAGTCGATATAGCAAAAGGGTCAAACGTAGTCCGAATAGATCCGCACCGGCGTCGGCACGACCTGAGATTAGCCGCTAGAATCGGGATTAGCACTCCCCCATGGAGACTGCCAATAATGCTGGAACCTACTCCGCTCGACGAGCGCAAGCAGCAGATTCTGAAAGCCGTGGTCTCCGACTACACGGTAACGGGGATCCCCGTCGGCTCGCAGGTCCTGGCGGCCAAGTATTTCATCGCGCTCTCGTCGGCGACCATCCGAAACGAGCTGGCCGACCTGGTCGGGACCGGCTACCTGCAGCAGCCGCATACCTCGGCCGGGCGGATTCCCACCGACCGCGGCTACCGCTACTTCGTTGATTTCCTGATGGAGCCGGAGGCGGCTACGCCCGGGGTTCGCCGCACCGTAAGGCAGGAGTTCGAGACCGCCCCGCGGAGCGTCGATGGGATCCTGGAGAAGGCGGCGATGGTGTTAGCCCAGGTGACCGAGAATGTGTCGCTCGTTACCGCCCCGGAGATCAGCGAGCAGCGGATCAAGCACATCGACCTCGTCTCCCTGGAGCCGCAGTCGGTGCTCATCATCCTCGTTCTCGAAGGCAACCTCATCAAACAGCAGGTCGTTCACCTCGATCGCGCCACCTCGCAGGACGACCTGAGCCGGATGGCCGCCATGCTGAACCGCAAGGTCAAAGGCCAGACCGCTGAAGAGCTCGCTGCTCGGCTTGCCGAGCTCGGGCCCGACCGTGACGAGCAGCGGCGGATCATCGAACGGGTGGTCGAATCCATCACGACTCACCAGGCGCAGCGGCAGACCGTGGTCTTGCATGACGGTGTGCGCAACCTGCTCCGCCACCCGGAGTTCGTCGAGGTCAGCCGCCTGGAGGAGCTGCTGGAATTGCTCGAGCAGGGCGCCCAGCTGGCCAGCATCCTGCAACAGGTTGCCTTCGAGAAGGACGTGGAGATCGTCATCGGCCGCGAGAACACCAGCAGTGGACTACGCGAATGCAGCCTCGTGCTCACTACCTACAAGATGGCCGACCGGGTCCGGGGCACGATCGGGGTGATCGGTCCGACCCGAATGCATTACGGACAGGTGGTGGCGCGGGTGCGTCTGGTCAGCCAGGCTACCTCCGAGGTGCTGGCTCACTTCGGGAACTGATTCGGGCCGAACGCCAATGGGTAAAAAGCCAAACATGTCACCGAAGCATCAAACTCCCGACCAGCCCGTGCCGGACGCGGAGAAGAGGCACCAGAGCGTCGTCGATACCCGGGCGAGCGCCGCGGACGATCCCCAGCCCGGATCCATGCCGCAACAGGCTGCGGACCCCGAACTGCAAGCCGCGCGTGACGAAGCCGAGGCCACGTTCGCGCGTTACCAGCGGCTGGCTGCAGACTTCGAGAACTACAAGCGGCGCACGCGTCAGGAGCTGGCGGATCGAACCCAATACGCGAACGAGGAGCTGTTGCGTAAGCTCCTTCCCATCCTCGACAACTTTCGGCGCGCCCTCGACCATGCCCCGGAGGGCATCGACCGGAACTGGTTCGAGGGGATCAAGCTGGTGGCGCGGCAGTTCGAAGAAACCCTCCAGGCGCAGGGGCTGACGACCATCCCGGCGGTCGGCGAGATGTTCGACCCCAGCCAGCATGAGGCGATTGCTCGTGAGGAGACCGATGAGCACGAGGAAGGCACCGTCGTCGAAGAGATGCAGCCAGGCTACCGGCTCCACGAAAGGGTGTTGCGGCCGACCCTGGTGAAGGTTGCCCATCCGCGCGCGTTAAAGTCCTAGACCACAGGCATGGCGATCAAGCGGGACTACTACGAGGTACTCGGCGTCGGGCGTAATGCCACCGCCGAAGAACTGAAGCGGGCCTACCGAAAACTCGCGCTCCAGTACCACCCCGACCGCAACAACGGAGATCCCCAGTCCGAGGCGCGCTTCAAGGAGATCAACGAGGCCTACGAGGTTCTCAGCGACTCATCGAAGCGGCAGCGTTATGACACCTTCGGCCACGCCGGAACGCAAGGCATGCCCGGCTTCGATTTCGGCGGCGCCGGCTTTGGTGGCATCAACGACATCTTCGACATGTTCTTTGGAGCGGGCGCCGCCGGCCGAACCCGCACAGGACCTCGTCGCGGGGCTGATCTTCGGCTCGATCTGCGGCTGAGTTTCGAAGAATCCGTCCGCGGGGTTGAGCGCGAGCTGACCATCCCGCGGGCCGAAGCCTGCCAATCATGCCAGGGCACCGGCGCCGAGGCCGGTACCTCGCCGCAGACCTGTCCGCAGTGCCGAGGCTCGGGTCAGGTGCGACGTGCGACCCAGTCCATCTTCGGTCAGATCGTCAACGTGGCGAGCTGTCCACGTTGCAACGGCGAGGGCAAGGTGATCGAGCGACCCTGCCGGACTTGCGGCGGCAGTGGCCACCGGCCCGGAGAGAAGAAGGTTCGGGTCAACATTCCAGCCGGGGTCGACAGCGGCTCCCAGATTCGGCTCACAGGCGAGGGTGAGGTCGGTCCCCGTGGTGGCGCGGCGGGCGACCTTTATATCGTGATCCAGGTCAAGCCACACCCAGTGCTGAAGCGAAATGGAACAGACATCGTCTACGAACTGCCGCTCAGCGTGGCGCAGGCGGCGCTGGGCGACACCATCGAGATTCCGACGGTGGACGGGCCGGAGCGGATCGAGATCCCGCCGGGCACGCAGTATGGGAAGCTGCTCCGTATCCACGGGCGGGGGATCCCGCACCTGCGTTCGGGTCGGCGCGGCGACCAGATCGTCTACGTGCGGGTCGTGATCCCGACCAACCTGACTGAGGAACAGAAGCAGGCGCTCCATCAGCTGGGCGGCGTCAGCGGCAAGCCGCAGCACATCGAGAAGGGATTTTTCGACCGCTTCAAGGAGGTCATCGGTTTCGACTAGCGCGCCCGTCGAGCTTCCGTAGACTAAGCCGGTGTCGACGGCGTTGCGCATTCTTCTCGCGATCGCCGCGGCAGGAATCGTGCTGGCGCTGCTGCTGGGTCCGACCTGGCGAGGCAGCTTCTATCAAAGCTGGTTGCGGCCGCGCCTGGTGGCGCTCGGCATTCTCATCGTGGTCATTGCCGCGGGCGATTACCTCTATCGTGTGATCACCGCCGTCAGGAGCCATTGATGGCGCGATCCTTCAGCGTTACGTTCCTCAACAGCGGGACAACGGTCGAGGTGCCCGAGACGGAGGGTGTCCTCGGAGCCGGGCTCCGGGCCGGCCTCGCGCTCGCCTTCGATTGCCGAAAGGGCCGATGCAAAACCTGCATGGTCAGGGTCGACGGCATCATCGACCAATCGGACGCGTGGTTGATCAGCAACGAGGAGCTTGCTGAGGGCTACGCCCTGATCTGCGTCGGCAAGCCACGCAGCGACCTGCGAGTCCATGCCTGATGCGCGCCACCCTTATCGACCTGTTCGTCGTGATCGCGGTGATCTTTGCCATCAGCAGTGGATTTCGTCGTGGCTTCTGGCTGTCGCTGGCGCAGTATGTGGGGCTCGTGCTCGGGGTGGTCGTCGGCGCCGCACTGGCGCCAGTCGTGATGGATGCCCTCAAGCTCAACGATTCGACGGCGCGTTCGCTGGGAGCCGTGATGATCCTGATCGTGCTGGGGACCATCGGCAGCAGCGTCGGCTACTGGGTGGGAGAGCCGATCCGCCTTCGCCTGGTTGCGCGCCCCCAGTCGGGCCGGATCGACAGCGTGGGCGGAGCGGTCTTTTCCACCATCGCCGTCCTGTCGGTGTCATGGTTCCTGGGCCTCAGTCTGGCTCGGGTGCCCAGCCCACAGATCTCGAGCGCCATCCAGCGGTCGGCGATCTTGCGGACCCTCGACGCCATCGCCCCACGACCGCCGGGCTTCCTCGCCAGGGTGTCGGCGATCATTGCGGGCGTCAATTTTCCGGCCGCCTTCTCCGGGCTGGAGCCGGTCAGTCCCTCCGCTCAGCCGTTGCCCAACTCGATCAATACGCCGGGCGTGCAGACGGCCCAGGCCGAGACGCTGAAGGTCCAGGGCTTTGGCTGCGGCGGGATCGTCTTCGGCAGCGGATTCCCAGTCGGTCCCAGCATGGTGCTGACCAACGCCCACGTGGTGGCCGGCACCCAGGGGACCACGGTGCGGAACAATGCGGGTCGGAGCTTGAGTGCACGTGTCGTGCTCTTCGATCCCGAACGCGATGTTGCCATCCTCTACGTACCACGCCTGGCGCTGGCCCCGCTCGGCGAAGCCGGTGCCCGGCCTGGGACCCAGGGGGCCGCGATCGGTTATCCCGGAGGCGGCAACGAGACGGCCGAACCCGCGGTCGTCAATGGCGAAGTGCGGGCGGAGGGACGTGACATCTACGGGCAGAACCTCGTGGTTCGGAGCATCTGGATCACGCAGGCCAACGTGCAGCCGGGGAATTCCGGAGGGCCGCTGGTCGATCTCAACGGCAACGTGCTGGGAGTGATTTTCGCCGCCTCGACCGGCCAGTCGGGTACGGCCTACGCGCTGACCGATGCCGAAGTGCAGCCGGACATCGACCAGGCGCAAGGTCGAACACAGCCGGTTGCGCTCGGACCCTGCGCGATGTAGACAACGACGTCGCTCGGTTTCCGGCTACCGGTCTGCGAGACTGGCTCCATGCCGGACGACGAACGGATCGTCACTCGGGCGTGGCGCCACCTCGAGCGCCCGGCCCGGATCCTGATCTATCTGCTGATCGCGCTGACGTTGGTGATGCTTTATCACCAGAGCGAATACCTGGTCGTCCACCTCTTCGATGTTCTCCTGCTGTTCGTCTTCGCCGCGATCATCGCCTTGCTCCTCACCCCGGTGATCGACCGCATGGAAACGCTCCCCGTCTTCAAGGGCCGGCGAGTCTTGGCCGTGGTTCTGCTCTACGTCGTCATCATCGGTTTGATCGCCAGCCTGATCGCACTCGTGACGCCGGCACTGATCGGCCAGGCCAAGCAATTGCCGGCACTGGAATCGCGAGCCATCGCCTTCGTTCGCTTCCTGCAGAACGCGATCGATAGCGCGGGCGTTCCGCTGAAGCTGAGCCTGCCGAGCGGGACTGCCGGAATCAGCACGGCCGTCCTCGGATCGGTCCTCGGGATCCTGAGTGGGACCCTGGGGACGCTGATCAATGTCCTCCTGGTGGTGGTGATCTCGATCTACCTGCTGGTGGAAGGCCGCCAGCTGATCGCCACCATGCGCAAACTCTTTCCGGGGCGCGAAGACGTCTACGACTTCACCCTTCTCGCCGTTGGCACGACCTTCGGCCAATACGCCAGGGGTCAGCTGACCATGTCGCTGGTCATGGGGACGTACACCGGGATCGCGATGACGCTGATCGGTGTCCCTTACGCGGTAGTGCTCGGAATTTTGACCTTCTTCCTCGAGTTCCTTCCGCTGATCGGCGCACCGATCGGGATGGGTCTGGCGGTGGTGATCGCGCTGGTCTTCAAGGGGCCGCTGGTCGCGCTCCTGGCCCTGGCTGCCGCGCTCGGCGGCCACGCGATTGAGGCGTACATCCTCGGGCCACGCGTGACCGGCTCCGCCACGCGCATTCATCCACTGGTCGCCATGGCGGCGCTGTTGATCGGCGCCGAGCTGGGCGGCATTCTCGGCGCGTTGTTTGGGGTGCCGATCGCCGCGCTGCTCAACGTCTTCCTTGGTGCCTTCTATCGAGCCCGCCGGGGCGAAGAGGCCCCACTCTCCGCAAGCCCCTCGGGGCAGGTCCACGCCGAGGCCCTGCCGCGCCTCTCGGAGGAGATCAGCGAAACGGCCGAGGAAGGCCCGATTCAGGACAAGCCCGTGCCCCACACCGCTGCCGAACGCTAGGGCCCTGGCCGAGCCGGGCTAGGGCCAGAAAGAGCTACCAGCCGCGCCGCAGGTCGGTGCGATGCTGATGCTCAGCCACTTTCCCGGACTTCTGCGTCATTCGAGTAAATGCGAAAGGCCGGTTGGCGGCAGTTGGTCGTTGCGCTCCTGGTTGGAGGTTTATGTTGTTGCGTTTGTGTTGTTGCATTTGGGGTTGCAGCGCTGGCCATGAAACCCTTGTTCCGCCCGCCCGACGGAGGCTTGTCGCAGTTGGCTGCGGAGAACATTGCTGCTGATGACGCCTACTCGACGACCCCTGTTCGTGTGATTCTCTCCAGACCCGCTCGCTTTTCCGAAGTGGCCCGAGGCAGTCACGCTGTTGCGCCGGATACATGGGTCTGGGCCGTCACCTTTGGCGGGACTTTCACCGCTGATACATGCGGGTCGGAACCAACCCAATCGGGTCAGGCGCTTAAGTGCCCGCCACCCGGCATCCCCGTCCCCCAACACTCGAAATTGGTGCTGATTGATTACTTCAGTGGGACCTTGATTTGGGATTCCGTGCCTGCGGCGCACTAAGAGCCCATCGCCGCTCCACTGACCAATTTTCTCGAGTTCAGGTTTTGGGGTGGGATTACGGTGCCGGCGTGGGTTGCGGAGTCTGCGTGTTCTGCTGGCCCTGGATGGTCAACTCCCCGGAGATCAGGTACGGTGCCCGGCTGTTTTCGCGGATGAAGCCCATCGTGATGATCATCAACATGGTGAGCACCGCCATCAGCATCAGGATGCGTTGTTCGCCGCGCCGCGCGCTGCCCCAGACCACGCCGGGCAGGCCTCGCAGATACCAAACGACCGCGGCGATCGCGATCAGCGTGTAGAACATCAGGGCCAGCACTTTCCAGGGAATCATCGACCCCAGGGGGTTGATCAACCCGCCTTCCCAGAAGGGCCGGTTCAGGCCGGCGGCCGCGACATCGGCGTAGGTGAAGCCGAGATGGTACGGCATGGCCGCGAGCAGGGTGGTCAGCACCAGGCCGACCGACATGGCTCTGAGCAACCCGGCCCCACGGGCTCCGTCAGTTCGCAGCCGACGGCCGAAATAGAGCGTGGCCGTGATGAACATGATCCCGAGCAGCGTGATCTGCCAGAGGAAGACCGGGCTGAGCGTCCCGAACATCATCTTGTACCAGCTGCCATAGCTGTGCAGCTGGATCTCTTTGGCATATGAGTAGCCGACGATCGGCTGCATCAGGGTCATGGCCACTCCCCAGAGCAGGCCGAAACTGCCAGCCCAGTCGTAG